>TARA_R110002096_G_scaffold60131_1_pt1 | contig 48400 bp, 48 predicted proteins | sample TARA_R110002096 | Tara Oceans TARA_R110002096 (sample SAMEA4397295) | marine metagenome | biome: Polar Biome; feature: [DCM] deep chlorophyll maximum layer (ENVO:01000326); material: water (ENVO:00002006), including particulate matter (ENVO:01000060) such as... | depth 35 m
CTTGCACGGCGTGGCTTTATCCGCGACAACGGCAACATTGTCATAACACGTACCGACCCGGACATGCTCGCGGAGCTTGCCCGTAATAGCGGCGGCGCAAGCCATGAACTGACGCTGGATGACAGCGACATAGCGGCCCTGAACCTCAGCCCTGAAGAATCAGACGAATGGCAGGACACAAACACCGAGCTCACCATCGACCGCTGGAAAGACGATGGCTATTGGTTGTTGTGGCTGGCCCTGCCGCTGCTGTTACTGGGCTGGCGCCGAGGCGCCTTCACCGCGATGGCGTTGATTCTGATGCCCGTGATACCGCAGCCTGCTGCGGCCATGGATTGGGGCAGCCTCTGGCAACGGGAAGATCAAAGAGCGGCAGAGCTGATCCATGAAGATCCCGGCGCGGCAGCAACGATACTGGAATCACCGGAATGGCGGGGCTCTGCGCTTTATCGTGCCGAGCACTATGATGAAGCCGCCAAAGTCTTCGAAGGGGCAGACACGGTTCTTGCAGATTACAATCGCGGCAACGCTCTGGCCCGGGCCGGCAAGCTGGAAGAAGCTCTTGAAGCCTACGACAGTGCACTGGACCGCAATCCTGATATGGAAGATGCCCGCGTAAACCGGCAACTGGTAGAAGACCTGCTCAAACAGCAGGAAGAGAACTCCGAGCAGGATCAGGGCAACGGCGATCAGGACGCCTCAGATTCATCCGGGGAGAACAGCCAGCAGGAAAGCCCTTCCGACTCGTCCGGCGAGAACCGGGATTCCGACGGCGCCCAGGATTCTCAGAGTTCCGACGCAGAGTCAGAGCAGTCCCAGGGCAGTCCTGAAGAACAGGGGCAGAGCAGTGAACAAGAGGCGTCTGGTGAAGAACAGTCCGAAGACAGCTCTCAAACCAACTCTGAAAACAACGGTCCAACTGACCAGGCCACGCAGGCAGAGTCCGGCGCTGAAGAAATTCAAGCGCCTGCGCCGGTAACCGAAACGCCGCTGACGCAGAGCCAGGAGCAATCGCTGCGCCGGGTGCCCGATAACCCCGGCGGGCTTTTACAGCGAAAATTCCTGCAACAGTATCAGGAACGCCAGACACCATCCGATAAGGGCGATACACCATGGTAAAACGGTTGATTATTCCGACAATCTGGCTGGCAATTTCTTTAATTTTGATGGCTATCTGGCTGCCAGCCCATGCTGGCGAGCTGACTGTGGAACCGGACAGAACCCGGCTGTACGAAGGCGAAGTCCTGACGCTCACCGTCAAGGGCAGCACAAAGATAGATATCAATCTGAGCAATCTTTTCGATTTTGATATCTCGAGCCTGCCCTCGCCGGATATTGAAAAGGTGACTCCGGACTTTGAAATACTGGCCCGTAATCAGCAGTACAGCATTCGCACCGTAAACGGCGACATGGTGGGAGAAATAACCTGGACATACCAGCTTGCGCCCAAGTCCACCGGAGAGATCACCATCCCCGCCCTTACCTTCAAGGATTCCGTATCCAGACCGGTAACCATAGAGGTGGTAGACGGCAACCCTCCGGACCAGGCGCACACCAGCCGTGACAGCTTCATTGAACTGTCCGCAGACAAGGCAGAAGTCTACGTTCAGGAGCAACTGATACTGACAGTGAGATTGTTTTTCCGGGGCAATCTTATCCGTGGCGAGCTATCCGATCCGCAACACCCCAACGCAATCATCGAAACCCTGGGAAAACAGCGCGAGTTTTCCCGCGACCGCGATGGCGTGCGCTACCGTGTGGTAGAGCGGAGTTATGCGTTGTTCCCACAAAAGACCGGCTCATTTAACCTGCCAGCCATTCGTTTCGAGGGCCAGGCCAGAGATGCCGATGGCTCACTCAGGTTCCTGCGGGACAGTGCCACACTGTTTGAGGTGCCAGTGAAGGAGGTTCCACAAGAATTCAGCGGCTCAGCCTGGCTCCCGGCTACCAACCTTACCTTGGCAGAAGCTGGCATGCCGCCGACACTGAACCTCAAGACCGGTGACAACCTCACACGCACACTCAGTCTGCAGGCAACCGGGCTACCTTCAGAGGCCCTGCCACCTCTACCAGACTCTGTACCGGAGGGGCTCCGCAGTTACCCGGAGGAACCGCAACGGAACACCAGCATCGGCCCCGACGGCATTTTGTCAACGCTTACACAAACCCGAGCGCTGGTTCCTGTTGAGGCCGGGAAGCTCGTGCTCCCGGCTATCCGCATTCCCTGGTGGGATACGCAATCCGACAGCGAAAAGGTCGCTGTGATCCCTGCACAAACCCTGAATGTAACCTTTGCTGATGGTGCAACCATACCCTCTCCAGCTCCCACCGATAACCAGGCCACAGCGGCAGAAACCGGCAGCGAACAGAGCGCTTCCAACATGGGTGCTGCGACTGACGGCGGCAGATACTGGCAATGGGTAAGCATAGCGCTGGCCGGAATCTGGGTTCTGACCATGTTGGCCTGGTGGCGCACTCGCAGAGTCACATCCCGGACACCTGCCAATACCGACTCTGAAGGCGCCGGAAATGAGGGAGCGTTATTTGAGCAGCTGCTTGATGCCGCAAAGGAAGGCAGTACCTCAACACCCGGGCTATTTGTGAGCTGGGCAAATTTACGCTGGCCCGGCCACAATTTCCGCTCTTCAAAGGACATTTTCAGCGTGGTACCGGCAGCCGATCTTGAGCAGGAGCTCGACCGGTTACAGGCACACCTTTTCAGCCGGGATCATTCAGGTGGCGAGAGAAGCAACAAAACGTGGGGTGGCAGTGCTTTGGCCGACGCGCTCAAACAAGCCCGAAAGAAGGAGGACGACCCGTCTTCAGAGACTGGCTTGCCGCCACTCTACCCCAACAACCTTTCGGTGTAAGGGCAGGCCTGACGGCAATTCAAAACTCCCGAGAAAATCTATGAGCCGGTATTCACCGGCTCAGTTAATCAGCTGTTGATCAATAACCAACGCGACCGGCGAACCCGGAACCTCGGAAACTGCAACAGGAGAGTCTGTGTTGCCCTGCCAGTCACCTGGCTGAGCGTTGATGTTGCCTGAGCGAGTCAGGCGGGCGGTCACAACCACTTTTTCTACGCCGGATATAACCGCTTGCGGCGCCATCGCGTGACGGTCATCCAGTCGGATCTCAACGGGCAATGCGCCAGCGGTCAATCTGACAACGGCTAAGGGCGGCCCACCCTGAGTATTGGCAGCGCGGGCAAAAAGGAACAGCGTTGTATCGTCAGGAATATCCTTCTGAAATGCCTCATCCAGCGTCACCCTAACGGTAACGCCCGCGCTCTCTTGGGTAATGCGATCATCTGGAGCCGGGAATGCGGATTTTTCGACCGGCGGCTGCTCACCGAGGCGTGTGTATGCCTCTTTTATGCCGCCCTGAATTGAAGCCAACTGCGGATGATCCGGCGCGACTGTCTGAATGCGCTCCCAGTAATTGATCGCCTCACGATAGTTGCCCTGACTGAATGAATGGATCCCCAACAGGCCAAGCGAGTTAACTTCATCCGGGTTCAATGCCCTCGCCTCCTCAATCGCAGACGTTACCGCTTCAGTCATGGCACCCTGGCTGCGGAAAAACTGTGCCTGAGCCGCCAGACCCAAGGCTACGGCCCTGGACCCATCATCGGAACGGACGCTGTCAGCCAGTTGCCGGAATGCCCGAGCGGCATCTTCATGCCGCTCCAGGCGCATATACGTCTGGCCCAGCATGGCCCAGCCGTCCGGGTTGTCGGGGCTGGCTTCAAGCCGCGCGCGCAGTTGCTGCGCCAGTTCACCCATTTGAGCGGCCCGGGCATCATCCGAGCTACCGAGCTCCTGCATGGCAACGAACGCTTCAACCCTGTCCATCGCCCCCCACTCTTCGTAGAGCAGAACCGTGGCGGCAGGAATCAGGAGTATTGAGAGCAAAGCGACTGCCATGGCGGCCTTGTAGCCCGGTACCGTTTTGGCGACAACCTCGTTCTCCGGAACATCGTCCAGCATGGCGCCGGCGAGTTCTTCCCGGAGTTGCCGGTAGTTTCCGGCATCAAGAATGCCCGCCTCGTGCTCTTTTTCCAGTTCGGCCATGCGGCCACGATAGGCCATCAGGTTCTGGTTCCTGAGGTCTGTCTGCTGCCGGGTGCCCCGACGATTGAACAGCACTGGGTAGAGTACAAATGCCAAGGCAAGAATGATCAGTACCGTTGCGGCAATCCAGAAAGTTTCAGTCATGGAGATATCGTCACAGGTTCAAAAATGAATAAAACGGTGCATATTGCTCTGCGATGTCAGGCGTTGCCGCCCTGGTTCCGCTCCCCGAGCATTTTATCGATCCGGGCTTGTTCCTCGTTGCTCAGTGCAGGCGCTGCCGTACCGGCCCTCCGGGAGCGCACAACCACTCCGGCGACGACCAGAAGACCACCCAGAACGGCAATCACGGGAGTTGCCCAGAGCACGAGCGTACGGCTGTCCAGATCCGGCTTGTATTTGACGAACTCACCAAAGCGATCCACCAGAGATTCGACAATTTCTTCGTTGCTGGCGCCATCCAGCATCATCTGATAGACAACGTTTCTCATATCTTTGGAAATAGGCGAGTTTGAGTCCGCAATGTTCTGGTTCTGACACTTGGGGCACCGTAGCTCAGCAATCAGATTCTGATAACGCTGCTCTTCACCACGGCTTTCAAAACCATAGACGGCAGAGACGTCCGCAACGGAAAAACCGGATGCCGTAATCGCCAAAAGGAAACACGCCATACGGAGCATCAGCCGTTCTCCCGCGCTTCGTTAATCACCGGCAACAGAATCTGTTCCCATACCTCGCCGTTGAGCACACCCACATGGCGGTACCGCACGACACCGGATGCATCAATAACAAAGGTTTCCGGTGCGCCATACACACCCAGATCAAAACCCAACGTTCCTTTGGGATCATAGATAACCGTGCGGTAGGGGTCACCCAGCCTGTCCAGCCAGACCAAAGCATCGTCACGGTTGTCCTTGTAGTTCAGCCCGATAATCGCAACCTTCTTTTCCCGGGCAATCCTCATGAGGTCGTCATGCTCGTCCCGGCAAGCAGGGCACCAGGTGCCCCAGACGTTCAGAAGGGTAACTTCGCCCCGGAACAGGCCCTCATCCAGAGAACTATCAGGACTTTTCAGGCTCTTGAGACTGAATACAGGAACCTGCTTTCCGATCAGAGCTGAATCAAGCTTGGTGGGATCTTTGCCGATACCGGCAAACAGAAAAACACCCACTATGACGGCCACCAATAAGGGTAGAAACAACAGAAACCGCTTCATGAAACCGCTCCCGCCGTGCCCTGGGCATCTGTCTGTGCTGGCGACAATTTTGCTGAGGATGCTGAGCGCTCGGTAGTCCGCTCACGAATCCGGTAGCGGCGGTCTGACACAGCCAGAAAGCCACCGGCAGCCATAAACAGCGCCCCCAGCCACAGCCATCGGATCAGCGGCTTATACTGGAGCCTTATGGCCCAGGCGTCATCTGAAATGCGCTCACCTACCGCAACGAAGATATCCCGAAACAGGCCTGCATCGATATCCGCTTCGGTCATAACGCTCATGCCAACGGCATACTGGCGCTTCTCAGGATGCAATTCGGCGATCTTTTTGCCGTCGAGCATGACCTCGAACGTGCCGTACTGGGCTGTGAAATTCTGGCCGCGCCGCTCACCGATGTCCACAAAGAGGAACTGATAGTCACCAACCTCGGCGACATCGCCAGGCACCATACGGACATCACGCTCGATACCGTAGTTCGACACAACGGTAGCGCCGGCCATGGTGATGGCGAGGCCGAGATGCCCAAGTACCATTCCGTAGTAACTGCGAGACTGGCGTTTGAGCCCGTGGACTCGCCCCTTTTTGGAAGAAGATTTGTCCCACAGGTCCCAGAAGGTCGCCGAGGTTACCCAGACGGCTGTAAATATGCCAAGAAAGGCCCAAGGCGTGAACCCACCATAACCGACCATAGCCGCTGTGGTGAGCAGCATACTGACCGCCAGCGGCCACAACAGCTTGCGCGCAAGCCAGCCGGCATCTGTTTTCTTCCAGCGGGAAAAGGTGCCGACGCCAAGCAGAAGGCCGGCCGCCACCGCAAGTGGACTGAAAGTGAGATTGAAGAACGGCTCGCCGATTGAGATTTTTCCCAAATCAAAGAAATCAAGAACCAGCGGGTACAGGGTACCTACCGCTACCAGCAGCGTCGCGGATACCAGCAGCACGTTGTTCAGCAACAGGAATATTTCCCGCGAAAGAGAGCCATAGCGTGAACGTACATGAACAACAGGTGCTCTGAATGCATAGAGAATGAGGCTCGCAAGAACCGTGATCGCCAGCAAAATCAGAAGGAAGGTGCCTCGCTCAGGGTCCGATGCAAAAGCATGGACTGAAGTGAGCACGCCTGAACGAACGAGGAAGGTGCCCAGAAGGCTCAGCGCAAAAGTGACAATGGCCAGCAGCACCGTCCAGCTTTTGAACACACCGCGTTTTTCCGTCACTGCCAGTGAGTGCATCAGGGCCGTACCGGATAGCCAGGGCAACAGGGAGGCGTTCTCAACCGGATCCCAGAACCACCAGCCGCCCCAGCCAAGTTCGTAGTAGGCCCACCAGCTTCCAAGGGCGATACCGACGGAAAGAAATGCCCAGGCAACGGTGGTCCAGGGCCGTGACCACCTGGCCCAAGCGGCATCCAGCCGGCCGTTAATCAATGCCGCAATGGCAAACGCAAAGGCCACCGCAAAGCCAACGTAGCCCATGTAAAGCATAGGCGGATGAACAATCAGCCCGAAGTCCTGCAGAAGCGGGTTCAGGTCTGCACCATCAGACGGCACATTGGGCAGCAAACGGTCGAAAGGGTTCGACGTAACAATAATAAAGAGCATGAACCCGACACTCACCATGCCCAGAACCGACAACACTTGTGAAATCATCACAGAAGGCAAACGGCGGCTGAAAATGGCAACTGCCATCGTCCACCCGGTCAGCATCAGTATCCAAAGCAGTAATGAACCCTCATGACCACCCCACACGGCGCTGAACTTGTAGTACCAGGGCAGCATGCTGTTGCTGTTGTTGGCCACGTAAGCTACGGAGAAATCATCCGTTAAAAACGCGTGGGTCAGCACTGCAAATGACAGCCCGACAAACACAAACATGCCCGTGGTCAGAGGGCGCGCAAATGCCTGGAGATTGTCCCGGCCGGTGAGTGAGCCAACCAGGGGTACAACCGAAAGAAGCACTGCCAGCAACAGAGCGAGTATCAGTGCAAGCTGTCCGAGTTCGGGATACATCAAAGCTCTCCAGGAATCAGGCTGTTGATTGAGGTGTGTTTAGTAGGTTGCCGGTTTGGCAGTGTCAGACATCGGCATACCCTCGGCTTTTGAAGCCTTTTCCAGTGCGCTGGCAACTTCCGGCGGCATGTAGTTTTCATCATGCTTGGCCAGAACCTGGTCCGCTACAAAGCGGCCTTTGTTGTTGAGCCTGCCCATGGCAACGATACCCTGCCCTTCCGCAAACAGGTCCGGCAGGATGCCGACGTACTCAACCGGCACCGAGGCATTAAAGTCGGTTACCAGGAACTCCACTTTCAGGCTTTCCGGGTCTCGTACAACCGAGCCTTCTTCAACCATACCGCCTGCGCGGATTCGCACATCAACCGGCGCTTCCCCGGCAGAAATCTGGCTTGGGTCGTAAAACAGATTGATGTTCTGGCGCAGCGCATAAGTAGTCAGTGCCACCGCGACGGAGAGCCCTACCAGCAGAAACAGAACAATGGTCAGCCGCTTTTTACGGATCGGATGCATTTACATACCTGTCAGTCAGTCTTGGGAAACGTTTACGCGCGCGAAGGACGCAGAGGTCGCTGGAGCCGCCGCCACTGTACTCTTTTCAGCCTGAAACTCATAACCGCGACGGCAGGACTCAATGATCGCATTCCTGCTTCGTACCGACCCGATCATCATCAGTGCCATCAACACGAAAAATACTGCGTAGCAGGCCCAGACATAGGGGCCGTGGCCTTCCATCGCGATAAAGGCAGAAAAGGAATCAAATGCCATTGGTCAGACCCTTCCTTTCATTACGAATTCTTTTACCCACCGGGTGCGTTGCTCCCGGGACAAAATCTCTGTCTGCATGCGAACACAGGCCAGCCAGCCAAAAATCAGGTACAGGCCCAGTACTGATAACAGTAGCGGCACCCACATTTCCGCCGGCATGGACGGTTTTTCTGTGAGTTTGAACGTCGCGGGCTGGTGCAGTGTATTCCACCACTCCACGGAGTATTTGATAATGGGGATATTCACTACCCCTACCAACACCAGCACCGCAACCGCACGGGCGGCTGACTTCTCGTCATTGATAGCGCGATCCAGCGCGATAACACCGCCATACAGAAACAGCAGTATCAGCATGGACGTTAGCCGCGCATCCCATATCCACCAGGTGCCCCAGGTTGGCTTACCCCAGACCGCGCCGGTAAAAAGTGCCAAAAACGTCAGAACCAGCCCCACCGGCGCAACCGCCTTGACGAACACATCGGCGAGCTTCATGCGCCAGACCAGCGTCACAAGGGCTGCGGACGCCATCATGATGTAAACCGACTGCGCCATAAACGCCGTAGGGACGTGAATAAAAATGATCCTGTAGCTATTACCCTGAAGGTAATCCTTGGGGGCAAACGCCAGGCCCCAGATAACCCCGCTCATAAGCAGCAGGATGCCGCCAGCCAACAGCCAGGGCATGAACCGGGTGGATATCCCGAAAAACCATTTTGGGGAACCCAGTTTGTGAAAAAATTGCCACATCAGATGGTCACCGTCCTAACGTTTACCTTGTTTTACGCGTTCGATAAGCTGATCTTCAGCGCCGCGGCCGCTGCAAACGGCGCCAATGTCAGCGCCAGCATCAGAAACGCACCCATCAGAGCCAGATAAGCCCCCACAGATGCACCCTCCGCTGCCGCTGCAACGGTACCTGTACCGAAAATAAGCACAGGAATGTACAGTGGAATGATCAGCAGAGACAAGAGCACGCCAGCCGATCGCAGTCCAAGCGTTAACGCGGCGCCAATAGCGCCAATCAAACTTAGTACCGGTGTACCAATCAACAGCGTTAGACATAAAATAGCGATGGAGTTCCCGTCGAGATGCACCATTACACCAAGAACGGGTGTCAAAATGACCAAGGGCAGCCCTGTCAGCATCCAGTGCGCTATGGTTTTTGCCAGAATCAGCAGAAACAGGGGCTGGGGCTGGAGCACAAGCTGTTCCAGGGTGCCATCGTCAAAATCATGGCGAAACAGGTGATCCAACGACAGCAATACAGACAGTAGCGCTGCTACCCAGAGAATGCCGGCTCCCGCTTCACTCAAAAATGAAACTTCCGGGCTGACTCCGAGCGGAAACAGGGTAACAACCATCACAAAAAACAGCAGCGGGTTTAGCAGATCCTGGCGTTGCCGAAATGCCACTCTCATATCCCGCGCAAACACGCCTTTCATGGCTGCCAATACACCAACACTGCTACTTGCAAGCCGCACTGCCGGGCGAACCTCAGCGTTCATGGAGCCCCCCCCGCGCCAAGAGTCAGTCGATGCATGCCCGGCAATGCCAGGTCATGGTGAGTGGTAACCAGCACGGCGCCACCCTCGGCAGCGCGCTGCTGCAAAAGTGCCTCGAGGGCTTTTACGCCATCTGCGTCGATGGCAGTGAACACTTCATCGAGTAGCCACAGTGGTTCATCAGCAACCAGCAAGCGCGCCAATGCAACCCTGCGCTGCTGGCCGGCAGACAAGTTGCGACAGGGTACATTTTCATAGCCTGTCAGGCCGGTGCCCTGCAGCGCCTGACTCAATGCCGCATCAGCTACTGGCCTGCGACCGGCCATCAAGGCCCGGAGGTTTTCCGTGGGGGTAAGCAGGGGTTTGATGCCCGGGCGATGCCCGAGATAGAGCATGTTCCGGAGAAACGCCTCTCGCTGGCTGGCTACCGGGGTTCCGCACCACTTCAGTTCGCCTGTCCACGCATCGTTCAGGCCGGCCAGTATTCTCAGCAGCGTCGTCTTGCCGGAGCCGTTTGGCCCCTCGACACGGGTTACTGTACCGGGCAGTATGGAGAAGGATAACTCACGGAAAAGCATCCGCTTGTCCCGTTCACACTGCAGATTGACAGCCTGTAGTAACGGCTCGGACATCAGGGCCCCGTAATCAGGTCGATGCGCATATTGCATCGGGTGTGTTCACGGCAAAAGTTGCCGGCGCGGCGTATTATAACGAAAGCGCCTACAAAATACTCTTGTCTGGTATCAAGTCAGCAGCAATGAAACTACCCAGCGGTCAACAGCCCCCTGCACCTCCGGTACCGGTTACCCCCGGCCCCGAAAAAACCACTGACGCCGGGCAATCAGGCCGGGAAACTGCCGTTTTGTCTGCCCGACAGCAACTGGACCAGCTTCAGCTTGCGAACCGGGAAACCATACTGGCCCGTGTCGCGGAAATCATCCAACGTCAGGGCAGCGGTAGTGCCGAAGTGCTTTTGGACGTGCGAGGCAAACCGCTTCAGGTAAACGCGGCCATTGGCGCCACGGAGCTAACGCCCGGAGACTGGGTGAAAGTGATGCGCGCTGGCAATGAACTGCAACTCGTGGGCAAGCTGGCGCAAGCTCCGGAAGCCACCATTGCCCGGGCTCTTGCCCAACGTATGCCTTGGCAGCAGAGCCTGGACAGCGGTCTGGCCAAGCTGATGACGGCACTGAACCGCGGCGTTATTCCTGAACTGACGCCCGGCCAACTCCCGACAGCCCGCAGCCCGCAACCACTGCCCGAGGCTGCACGACAGGCTCTCGAAACGCTGCTTGCAAGACTGCCTGCCAGTAATACCCTGGCACCGGGCGCCGGAATGCAGAACAACACCGTGCAACAAATACGGCAATGGATCGCGGAGAGCGGGCTGTTCGCAGAATCCCGCCTGACTCAGACGCCATCCCCGGCCCTACCCGACCTCAAGCTTGCCATTGGCCGTATGATCACCGCCCTGCTGTCTGAACAAGGCAGCGACAAGGCAGTTTTGTTCAACCGCCTCACACCACTGGCCAGCCCCGGGCTGGTTCAGGCACCTCTGCAGTTCCCGCAGGCTCTGACATCAACGCCGCCCGCCATGAGCTCCGAGCCCACATCGGTGGGGCAGACATTGCGAATGTTAGCCGGCATGCTGAACCGCATTACCGTAAACCAGTTACACAGCCAGATACTGACTGCGAGAGGCGGGGGTGACGCACCTGCGCCCGCCTCAACCATGCTCATGGATTTACCTTGGGTCACACCTCAAAATGAGCCCAGAGTGGCACAATTGCGCATAGAACAGCACAAGGACGACGCCTCTTCAAAAGGGCGCGACCACAAACGGGCGGCCATCAGCGAATGGCGCCTCAATCTTGCCATTGATCTGGAACAGGCCGGCGCCCTGAATTTTGAAGTTTCCCTACGGCAGCAGGAAGTCAGCGCACGGGTGTGGGCAGAAAAACAGGACACGCTGAAACAGGTGAACGAAGAGCTGCCATTACTGAGGCGAAGCCTGTCGGAGCTGGGGCTGGAAGTTACTGACCTTGAGTGTCGCCGTGGCAGCCCGTCGTACCCGGCAACGAAGCTGGAACACAGACTGGTGGATACCCGGGCATGAAAGAGCAAAACGAACGTCATTCATCCAGCGCTGCCGTTGCACTTAAATACGACGGTGAGAAGGCTCCGACCATAACGGCCACGGGTACATACGAACTGGCCGATGAGATTATCAGGATCGCCAGAGAGCACAATGTGCCGCTGTATGAAAACGCAGAGCTGGCAGGCATTCTTGCGCGCCTGTCCCTCAACGACGAAATCCCGGAAAACCTTTACCGGGTTATTGCTGAAATTCTTGCGTTCGCATTTCACATCCGCGGCCGAACGCCCGAAGACGCCGGCGGCGATTCAACAGAAACCTTATAGCAGCCTTGCTATTTCAGGCCGCTTGGCGCTTTCTCAGTGCTGATACAAGCTCGGCCTCAGGACGGGATATTCCGCAGGTATTCATAAGATCGTCTATATCCGCACCAAGATCCACGAGCCGTGAAGCTTCGTCGTAGGAGATGCGTAACGGGTCGTTCTGGCGCATCTCGTCAATGGTCGAGCGCAGCTCGTGCAATTGCCGCTCGCAGACCACAAGGCGCTGGCCTACACCCATGCTTCCGCTCGCTGTGGCGTGCAACTCCCGGCCGAGCGTATCGCAGCGATCCTTGAGTGTGGCTTTCAGTTGCCGGTTTTGACGCCCGAGCATCACGCCCTGCGCAAAAATCAGAAAAAGCGCTGCCGAGGTCAGCACCCACGGAATATAAGAAGGAATTTCAGCAAACATGATGGACGTCTCCGGTTTATTTGCCACGGAAGGCGTCCATCACAAGGTCTGTCCGGTACAACTCCGGTTCACAGCCCTGAGATTTCAGCCCATTCGTGGTCTGACAGCATTTTGTCGAACTCGACCAATATGATCAGTTCACCATCTTTGTTACACACACCCTGGATAAACCGGGTACTTTCTTCGTTACCCACATTCGGTGCAGTCTCAATTTCACTGGCTTTCAGGTACACAACCTCGGCTACAGAATCCACCAGAATGCCCATTACCTGATCGGCAGATTCCATCACCACTATCCGGGTGGCGTCTGTTACATCCGCATCCGCCAGCCCGAAACGGCGGCGGGTGTCGATAACCGTCACCACATTACCCCGCAGATTGATGATACCGAGCACGTAATCCGGAGCACCCGGTACGGGCGCGATTTCCGTGTATCTCAGTACTTCCTGTATCTGCATAACGTTCAGACCATAGGTCTCGTTATCCAGCCGGAAGGTCACATACTGCAGTACCTGATCGTCCTGGGCCTGACTTTGCTGTCCGCTCGGGGATGCCATAACCTGAATCTCCTGTTCGGCTGCCCAGCGGGCAACCTGATCGTCAAAAAAACATCATCAGCGCCCAATACTATAGTTAAGCGCACAAATCGTGCCAGCACGGCACCGTTTCATTCCGTAACCGGTCTGCCGGTCACGATCAGCTCAAATCAAGATGCTGTTCTCGCTCTGCTCGTACCAGCAAGTTCGCCATGGTGCGCACATCAACAAGGGCACACATCTGTTCAATTACCGTTCCCGCCAACCAGGGCCGCTTGCTGCGCGCCGTGCGCCAGCGCACATCATCCGGACTCAGAGTGAACGACTGGGCTACATCATCACAGGCCAATCCCCACTCGCTATTGTCTAACCGGATAACAAACCGATAGTTGTCCCTGGCATTCACGGGCACCCTGCCGGCCATAATCCACTCGGCCGTATCCACAACTCTCAGATTCTGTTGAGTGCCCGGGCGAATCCCCATATACCACTTGGGGCTGCCGGGAATTGGCCGGACTTCCTCTTCAATCCGGTGGATAGCACCCAGCAGCACGAGAGGAACTGCAAGCTGCAGGCCCGCCACGGTAAAAATCAGACACTCAAACGGGCGGTGCGACCACTCGGGGCGCGACACCGGCATTTCCGGTGTCGATGTCGGTTCCGGCGCGGAAGCAACGACAGCAATAGCCTCTTGAACTTGCACCGGTTTCGGCGGCGCTTCCACCAGGGGCGCTGGCCTGGCCCGCAACACCGGCTTCTGCACTGGTGCCGGTTTCGGCTCAGGTTTCATTTCGGGAACTGGCTCCGGCTCGCGAACCTCTTCATGCAGCGCGGTGTCGGTTGCTGTATGCAGCAATTCATCCAGATAACTGGCAATGGCACTGGCCGGACCCGCCAGCTTTGTCAATTTTTCGTCAGCCATGCTGACGCTCCTTCCCTGCGCCTGTCCTTGCCAGCAAATCGTCCAGCAAGTGCCGATACGCCCGCATGCCGTGAGTCTGCGCGTCCAGTTTTGAAGGCACTACGCCGGCCTGGCTGGCATCACGGAATTTGGTATCGACAGGCACCGCAAACCTCCACAGGGTGTCCTGATAGGTTTTCCGCAGCTGGTTCAGGCTCTTGACCGAGGCCTGGGTACGTCGGTCGAACAGGGTTGGCACAATGGTATAAGGAAGTTCGTTCTTCTGGGAGCGCATGATCATCTGCAGAGTATGCAGCATGCGCTCAAGCCCTTTGATCGCGAGAAACTCGGTCTGCACCGGAATAACGAGATGCTGTGCTGCCGCCAGGGCATTGACCATCAGCACGCCCAATGATGGTGTGTTATCCAGGATGACGTAGTCAAAATCGTCCCATAGCTGGGTGAGCGCGCGTGACACGATAAGCCCCATACCCTCGGCGCCGACCATACGGCGCTCCAGCGTCGCCAGTGCCGTGCTCGCGGGCAGCAGCGATAACCCGGGGCAGCTGGTTTCGGTAATAAGCTGGGCAGGCAAACCCTCAGGCACTTTGCCTTGGTGCTGGAACAGGTCAAAAACGCTGTGCGCAAGGGTATCGGGGTCGTACCCGAACCAACTGGTAAGCGAACCATGAGGGTCAAGATCAACCACGAGAACGCGCTTGCCGCGTTCTGCCAGCAAGCCGCCCAATGCGACCACCGAGGTGGTTTTACCCACACCACCTTTCTGATTGGCTACTGCCCAGATTCGCACGTTTTTTCTCCGGAAAGTACGATATTGCGACCCACTGAAAACCAGTTGTACTCCGGTTTATCGGCCAGAGGTTAAACAACTTGAACGGGAACGAAACCCTAGCGCATGATGCCCCGAACACTGGCCTCCCGGGAGACTAGAAGCACCACGCGGCGGTTTCGCCTGCGCCCTTCTTCAGTGTCGTTGCGAGCTAAAGGCTGATGCTGTCCATACCCGACCGCTGCCAGTCGTTCAGGCTCAATGCCATCCATGCCCAGCATGCGAACAACCGCAGCCGCTCTTGCCGCTGACAGCTCCCAATTCGAGGGAAAGCGGGTCGTACGGATGGGCTGATTGTCGGTGAAGCCTTCAACCTTTACTGCGTTATCCCGGTTCCTGAGAACCCTGGCGATTTTTTCGATCACTCCAAACGCGTCATAGTGCGGCTCGACATCACCACTGCCAAACAACAGGCTGTCCGGCAGATTAAGTGCCAGCCAGCGCTCATTGGTTTCAAGCGTTACCACCCCACGATTGATCAGATCATCAAACTCCATTGCGAGCTGATCTGCCATGGTACGCAATGCTTCAGTGCGTTCCTGAATTTCTTGCTCCGGGTTTCGGGGAGCTTCTGTGACCGCCGGGGGGATAACATCCTCCGGCACAGCCACTCCAGAACCCGGGGGCTGATCGCCGATTTCTATAGGCTGAATGGATCGCTGAGGTGCGTTGAAAACGCCCGTAAGCGTTTCTGAAAGCACCTTGTACTTGCCCTCATTTACCGACGACACCGAGTACATCACCACAAAAAACGCAAACAGCAGGGTTATGAAATCCGCATAGGAAATCAGCCAACGTTCTTTGTTGTGCAGATCATCCTGAGGTTGCCTACGACGCCGCATAAATAGAAACCGGGTTTGCCTACTGCAGGAAGCCCCGCAGCCGCAATTCAATGGATTTAGGGTTCTCACCCTCCGCAATGGCGATAAAGCCATCGATCATCATGTCTTCGTATCTCGAGCGCTCCTTCACCAGCCCGCGAAGCTTGTTGGCAACCGGGAAAAACAGCAGGTTTGCCAGTGCTACGCCGTAAATGGTTGCTACGAAGGCCGTAGCAATCCCGTTGCCGAGCGATTCCGGGTCTTCAAGGTTGGTCATTACCTGGATCAGTCCCATAACGGCACCGATAATACCGATCGTCGGTGAATAGCCGCCCATGGCTTCAAACACCCGGGCAGATTCCAGATCCCGCTGCTCACGGCACTCCAGATCAATTTCCATGATGCTTCGGATCGTTTCTGTTTCTGCCCCATCCACCAGCAGCTGCAAGCCTTTGCGGGCAAAGTGTTCCGGCTCTTTCTCAGTCAGCCCCTCAAGCCCAAGCAGGCCTTGTTTACGGGCCTTTACGCTCCAGTCGATTACCTTGCCAATGCCGTCTTCGATACTGATGTAAGGAGGAACAAACACCCATTGGGCCTGCGCGGAGGCTCTTTTCAGGGTCGGCCAGGAGGTCTGGAGAATAGTGGCAGCCAAGGTGCCGCCAATAACGATAATCGCCGCAGGGCCATTAAAGAGGGAACTCAGCGCCCCACCCTCAAGCAGGTTGCCACCGAGGATGGCGGCAAATGCCAGAACAACACCAAGCAGGCTGAGAAAATCCATCAACTAACGCCCTCAATCAATCTCGGGGCTACGTCGTCAAGAGCCAGAACCTCATCGCTCAGGCCCGCTTTCGCAACGGCCATGGGCATACCGTAGATCACCGATGATTTTTCATCCTGAGACCAGATTTGCGAACCACTCTGTTTCATCATGCGACAGCCTTCCCGGCCGTCTGACCCCATTCCCGTCAGGATCACACCCAGTGTTTTCCCGGGGTATGCGCGGGCCAGAGAACCAAAGGTAACGTCCACACAGGGCCGATAGTTCAGCCGTTCGTCTCCAGGCAAAATACGCACCCGGGGCTGACCACCGCGGTTTTCAACCATCATCTGTTTGCCGCCCGGTGCCAGCAATGCCAGCCCTGGGCGCAAAATATCGCCGTCCTCAGCCTGGCGAACTTCTATCTTGCACAGTTTGTTGAGACGCTCTGCAAACGCTGGAGTAAAACTCGCAGGCATATGTTGAACCAGCACGATAGGCGAAGGAAACGTCGCCGGCAGTGCCGCCAGAACTCGCTGGAGCGCGACAGGCCCACCGGTAGAGGTGCCGATACCGACAACAGCATAGTGCCGGGCTGGACCTTTTCGTGAAGGGCGACTGGGTGCGCCATGCGCACTCTGATCGCCCGATGGCAGCGGTCGCGTCTCCGGTCGGCCCGGAGTTGAAGGCTTGGAAAAAACCTTGCCCAAGGCCGTCTGATCGGGTCGTGAAGAGTGAGAAGTAGATTGAGACGGCGATTGATAAGTAGAGTGCGAGACCCGACTGGAAGGCCGGCTTCGCGCAACATCAAGCACGCGATCGATCAGAATTTTCTGCAGTTGGCTGCCATCGCGGGCAATTTCTTCAAAGTTTTTAGGCAGAAAATCTACTGCCCCGGCTTCGAGTGCATCCAGCGTAATTCTGGCACCTTCATAGGTAAGAGAAGAAAACATCAACACCGGTACAGGGTGCCTTTTCATAATCTCACGCACAGCTGAAATACCGTCCATGATCGGCATTTCGTAATCCATGGTAATAACATCCGGGCGCAGTGATTCTGCCAGCTCAACGCCTTCCCGGCCATTGGACGCAACACCCACCACCCGGATCTGTCCGGACGCAGTCAGTATCTCCGTCAGCCGTTTGCGGAAGAACCCTGAATCGTCGACGACCAGGACAGAAACTGTCATCCGTTTCTCCTACCAAAAATATGTTGCCCCACAGAGCCTTCAGCGATCATGAAAAGCCCTCAGCTACCATGAAGAGCCCCCAGCTACCATGAAGAGCCCTCAGCTTTTACTAAAAGCTGTCAGCTGTAACGCTGCAACAGGCTGGGAACATCAATGATGAGCGCGATACGGCCGTCGCCGGTAATCGTAGCGCCAGCCATACCCGGTGTACCCTGAAGTCCGCGCCCGAGAGGCTTGATAACCACTTCTTCCTGGCCCACCAACTGATCAACCACAAATCCGACCTGGCGGGTACCCATGGCCACGATCACCACATGGCCGTTTCCAGGTTCACCCCTGGCAACAGAGCCTTTAACCAACCACCGCTTTATATGAAACAACGGGAACACCTTGTCGCGCACAACAATGCATTCGCGGCCGTCCACAATATTGGTGCGGGTCAGATCCAGATGGAAAATTTCCACCACATTCACCAACGGAAGCGCAAAAGACTGGTTGCCCAGCATGATCATCAACGTTGGCATGATCGCCAGGGTCAAGGGCACCTTGATGATGATGCGTGAGCCTTTGCCCAGCTTTGAAACAATGCTGAGCTGACCGTTGAGCTGACCGATTTTGGTCTTGACCACATCCATACCCACACCGCGGCCAGAAACGTCAGAAATCTGCTCTTTGGTGGAGAAGCCAGCGGCGAAGATCAGGTTGAAACACTCCGTATCGGTCAGGCGATCGGCTGCATCCTGATCGTAAATTCCTTTCTCCACGGCTTTGCGTCGCAGTACTTCCGGATCCATACCGGCGCCATCGTCATCAATAGACAGCAGAATATGATCCCCTTCCTGCTCTGCCGAAAGCGTGACTGTACCCTGCCGCGGCTTGCCGGCTTTTTCACGCACGCCCGGCGCTTCAATGCCGTGATCCACCGAGTTCCGCACCAGGTGGACAAGTGGATCCGACAGCGCTTCGACGAGGTTTTTATCGAGATCGGTGTCCTCGCCGTGCATGACCAGGTTCACTTCCTTGTTCATGCCACGGGCAAGATCGCGAACAACACGCGGGAAACGGCCGAATACTTTCTTGATTGGCTGCATCCGGGTTTGCATGACAGCGGCCTGCAGGTCTGTCGTCACAACATCAAGGCTGGATACCGCTTTGTGCATGTGTTCGTCTTCGCTCGCAGAACCCAGCCGCTGCAGCCGGTTGCGTACCAAAACCAGTTCACCCACCATATTCATAATGTCGTCAAGACGCTTGGTATCGACGCGTACAGTGGTTTCTGCAACCGGCGCTTGCTCTCGGGCGGGTGCCGCAGGGGCAGCTTTTTCAGGAGCCTGATTGGCGGCCAGCTTTGAATCAGACTTGCTTTTCGCAGGTCCCGGGTTGAGTTCTGCTTTTATCCGAGAAGGTTCATCGGGTTCTTTCCCGCTACCGTTTGTTGGGCTGCCGCCCTTGCCGTGCAGTTCGTCCAGCAGTTTTTCGAATTCATCGTCGCTGATCAGCTCGCCACTACTGCCTGTAGCCGGGCCAGCTGAGCCGGCTGCACCGGAATCCGCGGCCGGGGCTTCTTGCGCTGCAAATTTGCCTTTGCCATGAAGCTCATCCAGCAAAGCTTCAAATTCATCGTCGGTAATCTCATTGCCGGCGCCATCACTGTTGTTGCCAGCCGGCTGCTCATGCGCCTGGCTCTCACCTGACCCGGCGGCGGGAGTTTCCCCGTGCAGAGCATCAAGCAGTTGTTCAAATTCGTCGTCGGTAATATCACCGCCATCTGCCCCGGCTCCCGAGGGCTCTTCCAGGGGTTCGCCTGACGCTTTCGCCGCGGCATCCTGCGGCAAGGCCAGAGCATCCAGTGCGGCGATCAATTGATCAGGCGCAGGCGTAAGCTCTTCCCGATTGCGCACCTGCTCAAACATGGCGTTCACATGGTCCAGAACTTCCAGGACAACGTCCATAAGCTCTGAATCCACCTGCCGCTTATGGTTGCGTAGAATGTCGAACACGTTTTCTGCGGAGTGACAGCAGTTAACAAGTGCCTCAAGCTGCAGGAAGCCTGCACCACCCTTGACGGTATGAAACCCACGGAATATTGCGTTGAGCAGGTTGCTGTCATCAGGATGTTGCTCAAGATCGACAAGTTGCTCAGACAGTTTTTCGAGAATCTCTCCGGCTTCTACGAGGAAGTCCTGCAGGATCTCATCATCGGCATCAAACGCCATGGGTTAACCTCTTAAATTCAGAAACCGAGACTGGACAACAGATCATCTACGTCGTTTTGCCCCGAAACTACATCTTCACGCTCTTCAGCCTTCATCGGAGGCCCCACGCCCTGCTCAGCTGATACTGCGCGGCCTTCGATCTGATGAACGGTGCCGGTGAGCTTGTCGACATGGCTGGCCATGACAACAAGGCTGAGCATCTGTTCTTCCACATCTTTAACCAGCGTCGTGACACGCTGAATCACCTGTCCGGTCAGATCCTGAAAATCCTGCGCCAAAAGAATTTCGGAGAGGCTGCTGTAAATCGTATCGGCGTCCCGGGTCAGGCTCACAAAAAAGTTGTCAATCCGACCGTATAGCTCACGAAACTCTGCAGGTTGCATTTCACGGCGGCGCAAACGCTGCCATTCACCCCGCAAAGCGGTCGCTTCGTCACGCATTGCATTGGCTACGGGCATACTTTCTTCAACCAGATCCATGGTGCGATTGGCAGCCTGGCCGGTCATCTGCACAACATAGGCAAGCCGATCTGAGGCGTCTGTCATCATCGACAGAGCTTCCTTCTGTTCGTCACTGCGTGGGTCTATCTGGAAATTCCGGATTGATTCATGAAGCGATCGAGTCAGTCGTCCCACTTCCCGATACAGACTCTGATCCCGAACCTCGCCCAGCTCATTGATCAGGGTCATAGCGCCGGCATAATCTCCGCCTTCAACGCATCGGCCAAGCTCTGCCGTCTGCTTTCGGAGCTTTTCAGTTACTTCCGGCTCGAGACCCCGGTGGATCTTCTCGTTATCACTCATGCGATCCATCCAATCTCTGATTACTGGATTCGTTCAAAAATTTTCTCAATTTTTTCCTTGAGAACGGCCGCGGTAAAAGGCTTCACCACATACCCATTCACGCCGGCTTGAGCAGCCGCCACAATCTGGTCGCGTTTGGCTTCGGCCGTAACCATCAACACCGGGAGAGTTTTCAGGTTGTCATCGGCCCGCACTGCCTTGAGCAGGTCAAAGCCAGACATTCCAGGCATGTTCCAATCTGTCACCAGAAAATCGTATTTGCCGCTTTTGAGCATAGGCAGAGCCGTATTGCCATCATCGGCTTCATCCGTATTGGTGAAACCCAGATCACGGAGCAGGTTCTTGATAATCCGCCGCATTGTGGAGAAGTCATCCACAATGAGAATTTTCATGTTCTTGTCCAAAGGGACCTCCAGTAAGTAAGACCCGGAATTCGTTTGACCTTTGCGCTCAAAGTTTGGCAGGCCGCTGATTTAAGCACTTATTGTCTGATCTTTATCACGGTTGTAAAGCATCGGTTACCAAATACTACACTCCAGTACGATCCGGAAACCTGAGCCGGGCCTATTTGCCATCCTCATGGCGCCATTCCGAGAGCCTGCCACGCAGCCGCAGCGCAGCTTGACTGTGAATCTGGCTGACCCTGCTTTCGCTGACGCCCAGCACTGCGCCAATTTCCTTGAGGTTCAGCTCCTCTTGGTAATACAGGCTCAGAACCAGCTTTTCCCGCTCTGGCAGCTGTTCAATAGCGGCTACCAGATTGCTCCGAAAGGAATCAGAAGCCAGGCCGTCCAGAGGATTATCTCTGGCCTCTGTTTGTTCTATCGGCAGCTCTCCGGATTCATTGAGCTCATCAAGGCTAAAAAGTCGCCCACTGTTCGAATCAGACAGAGTGGTGTGGTATTCAGAAAGCCCCATGCCGAGCTCTTCGGCAACCTCCGCGTCCTGGGCTTCACGCCCCAAACGATTTTCGACTGCCTTGATAGCTTGGGCAACCCGGCGACCGTTCCTGTAAACAGAGCGCGGCACCCAGTCGCCTTTGCGGATATCATCCACCATGGCACCCCGGATGCGGATACCGGCATAGGTCTCGAAGGTTGCGCCTTTTGTGAAACTGTAGCGTTGGGCAGCCTCAAGCAAACCGATCATACCGGCCTGCATAAGGTCATCGAGTTGCACGGAAGCGGGCAGTCGTGCCAAAAGATGGAGAGCAATTTTCTTGACCAGTGGCGCGTGTGTCTCGATCAGTTCTGAAGAGCTCTTTGCGCCAGCCTGGCTGTAGATTCCCAAATTTTTCGTCAATGTCATGTATCCGGTATTGTTTGACGGGATCCGTTTCAGACTTCGACGAGCCGCTCCACAAAAAACTCCAGATGCCCGCGAGGAGATGACGGCAGCGGCCAGCTCTCCACTTTGTCGGCGAGCGCCTTGATCGCGAGCGACGCCTTGGCCCGGGGGTAAGCATCCAACACGGCTTTCTGGCGCTGGACCGCTTTCTTCACGGCTTCGTCGTACGGCACCATACCCACGTATTGTAATGCCACATCCAGAAAGCGTTCAGTAACCCGGGTCAGTTTTTCAAACAAATGGCGGCCTTCCTGCTCATTTGCCACCTGATTGGCAAGAATGCGGAAGCGGTTGGTACCGTAGTCGCGATTCATCAGTTTAATCAGTGCGTAAGCGTCGGTAATCGATGTCGGCTCATCGCAAACCACCATCAGCAATTCCTGGGAGGCCCGAAGAAAACTCACGACCGACTCGGAAATGCCGGCTGCAGTATCCACAATGAGCACGTCAATCTGATCGCCCAGCTCACTGAACGCATTGATAAGACCTGCATGCTCCATTGGGCTGAGCTGGGTCATGCGTTGCGTACCGGACGATGCGGGAACAATTTTGATACCACCAGGACCATTAACCAGTATGTCTCTGAGATCGCACTCGCCCGCCAGCACATCCTGCAACGTACGATTAGCCGTAATACCAAGCAGCACATCAATGTTGCCAAGACCCAGATCGGCATCAAGCAGAACCACACGCCTGCCCTTCTGTGCCAGAGCAATGCCAAGATTGACCGACACGTTACTCTTGCCGACACCGCCCTTGCCGCCGGAAACTGCGATCACCTGTACCGGATGTGGTTTGCTCATACTGTTTATTGTCTCTCGCAACGTTTAGCCGGTTATGACTCATGGCTGGGTACAACCCGGACTTTCACGGCCTCATGCCATTTCACGCGGCCGCTCTGCGCCGCGCAAGCGCTCTGCTGCTGCCTGTTGCTGAAGCGTTTTAAGACGCTCGACAGCCAGGCGTACAAGCGGAACCGCTTCGGCATGGTGCAAATCTCCCGGAATTTTCTGACCATCTGTGTAGTAGGCCACCGGTAACCCGGTCTCCATTACAAAGCCCAGAGATTCGCCCAGCGTCAGGGCCTCGTCAATCTTTGTCATCACGCAGCCTGTAAGACCTGCCATCTTATAGCAATGCCATACGGATTTCATAATACGCGGCTGACTGGTTGCCGAAACAACCAGGTGTGTGCGCACTTTGTGGTGGCTGCGAGCAAGCTCTGCCAGCTGCTCCTGATAGCCCTTGTCAGAGCTGGTCAGCCCCGCGGTATCAATCAGTACCAGATGACGATCCGACAATTCATCAAGAATATCATCCAGTGTGTGGCTTTCGTCTACCACTCGAACCGGCACGTTCAGAATGCGGCCAAATACGAAAAGTTGCTCATGCGCGGCAACCCGATAGCGATCGGTGGTAACCAGCGCCAATGAATCAGCGCCATGCTTCAACACATAGCGGGCAGCCAGTTTACCAATCGTGGTGGTCTTGCCGGAGCCAGTAGGACCGACCAGCGCATAAACGCCGCCCTCGTCCAGCCACTCTTTATGCGGAGTTCGCACACCGGTGACGAGCATTTTCAAGGACTGCTTCCAGCCGTCATCCAGCTTCCCGCCTTTGTGTCGACGGGAGAGAGAGCCTGCCAGATCCGGGCTCAGGCCAAACTCCTGCAATCGCTCCGCAAGCCGCTGCTGAACTGCATTGACGCCAGACTTTTCTGGCTCGCCGCGCTGGCCACTCATAAGATCCCGCAAAGAACTGATTTCTGCGCGCATGCGGGCAAGCTCGTCGGAATAGTCGGTGTTGCTGCTGCCGCCCGTGGAGTGTGGTTCATCAAAACCATCACTCGCTGCTTCATGCAGCTCCGCAAATGAGGCGTCAGCATAGCCCTGACTACGCACTGCACGATGTTCGCGAACATCGCGAATGCGGGAACGGGAGCGGCTTAACTCATCTTCCAGGCGGCGGTGTTGCTCTGCCTGCATTTCACCGAGCCGGGATCCATTGGCGGCTTCTATAGCTTTATCGCCCAAGCTTTGGCGCGCCATATTTTCGTCGTAATCCAGCGCACAGACAATCTCGACGCCTCCGTCGACCCGCCGGTTAGAAAGGATGACAGCATCCGGCCCCATCTGTTCACTGACCTGTTTCAGCGCTTCGGCCATGCTTTTGGCAAAAAAACGTTTCACTTTCATGTTATTGCATCCTCCACCGGCAACGCTGTTTCGGCGCCGTCCGTTCTTTCATCCGCGTGCTTACTGGCCCACGGACGCCACGATCGTAATCTGTTTGTTATCCGGTATTTCCTGGTACGAGAGCACATGCAACCGCTCCACACCGTAGCTGGCAAACTTGGCCAGCACCGGCCTCAGCGGTCCGGATACCAGCAGAATGGCGGGCTTACCCAGCACCTCCTGGCGCTGCACGCTGTCTTGTAAAGAGCGCTGCAATTTTTCCACCATGTTTGGCTCCAGAACCATACCTATGTCTTCCTGGCCGCCAGATTGTTGACTCTGCTGAACAGACTTTAGCAATAACTGTTCCAGATCCGGATCCAGAGTAATTACCGGGATTTCCTGATCGTTGCCGCAGATGCTTTGAACGATCATCCGCCGCAGCGCCTGACGCGCCACTGTGGTCAACAATCTGGGGTCCTGGCTCTTCGGGTGCACGTTCACCATGGCTTCTGCAATGGAGCGCATATCACGGATAGGAACTTCTTCTTTGAGCAGGTTCTGAAGCACTTTCAGCAAAAGGCTGATGGACACAGTGGTCGGCACCAACTCTTCCGTCAGCTTCGGCGAGACTTTTTCCAGCTGATCCAGCCATTTCTGGACTTCTTCGTGCCCCAGCAGTTCGTGAGCGTGTTTCTGCAGAACCTGATTCAAGTGCGTCGCAACAACGGTGCTGGCATCCACCACGGTATAACCAAGGGTCTGGGCCTGATCTTTCTTTTCCGGCTCGATCCAGCTCGCATCCAGGCCGAAAGCAGGATCCTTACCCTCTATACCTTCTATTTTTCCGAATACCTGGCCGGGGTCGATCGCCAGCTCTCGGTCGGGATGTATTTCCGCCTCCGCAATTGTCACACCCATCAGCGTAATGCGGTACACATTGGGCATGAGATCCAGGTTGTCGCGAATGTGCACGGAGGGCATCAGGAAGCCCATGTCCTGCGACAGCTTTTTACGCACGCCTTTAATACGGCTCAGCAGCTGGCCACCCTGCGATTTATCGACCAGCGGAATCAGGCGATAGCCGACTTCCAGCCCGACAATATCCACCGTTGCCACATCGTCCCAACCCAGCTCCCGGGTTTCCCCCGGCGCAGGCAGCTGGCGGCCCGGGTCGCCACCCGTGTCGCCTGTCAACGGTATATCGCGCCCGCCTGAGCCGGGCGCCACAGCGGCGCCTCCCCGGCCCGGGAACATGCCCCCCTCTTCCACCGTTTGCTGGTCTTTCTTCCAGATAAACCATGCGCCCGCAGCAGCAAGACTGCCTAGCCCCAGAAACGCCACATGGGGCATTCCGGGAACCAGGCCCAGCAGAATAAGAATACCGGCCGCGATCGCAAGGGCTTTGGGCGCATTGAACATCTGCTGAAGAATCTGTCCGCCCATATCCTGGCTGGAGGTTACCCGGGTGACCATGATGGCAGCAGAAGTAGAGAGCAGCAGAGACGGAATCTGGGCAACCAGGCCATCACCGATGGTGAGCAATGCGTAACGTTCCATCGCAAGCCCGAAATCGAGGCCATGCTGGATCATTCCGATTGCAACACCACCAATAATATTGATCGCGAGGATCAGCAGACCGGCAACAGCATCACCTTTTATAAACTTGGACGCACCGTCCATGGAACCGTAAAAATCCGCCTCCTGCGCTATCTCGGCGCGCCGGTGCTTGGCTTCTTCCTGATTGACAAGGCCGGCGTTCAGATCGGCATCAATGGCCATCTGCTTACCCGGCATCGCATCCAGGGTAAACCGCGCGCTGACTTCCGAAACCCGGCCGGCACCCTTGGTGACAACCAGAAAGTTGATAATCATCAGAATGGCAAATACCACAAGACCGACCGCGTAGTTACCGCCAATCAGAACCGCCCCGAAGGATTCGATAACCTTACCGGCCGCATCGCCGCCTTCATGCCCTTGCAACAATACAATTCGGGTGGAAGCCACATTTAGCGCCAGGCGCAGCAGGGTTGCTACCAGCAATACCGTGGGAAAGGAGGCAAATTCCATCGGTCGCAGCGCGTATACGCAGACCAAAAGAATGACAATCGAGAGCGTGATATTGAACGTGAAAAACACGTCCAGAAGAAAGGCGGGCATGGGCAGTATCATCATACCCAATAGGCCCATCAGCATGACAGGCACGCCGAGGTTGCCCCGCGTCAGGGATTTGACGTTACTAAGGACTAAAGCTCTGTCCATGCCGGAAGCATCTCCGATTCACTGTTTCTGAAGGCGTTTTCAGGGTCGAAATTCTGACACCCACGCGTCTTTTGCAGTGATACCGCAAGATCCATACCATCGTGTTGAATTTTTCATTCGCAAGCTGTCTTTACCTGCCTGACTCACATTCCAAGATACGGTATCCTTGCGCCACTAAAACGCGATACTGAACCCTAACGACACACCCCCAAAACACACAAACAGGTGAGCCCATGCCAGTCCACGAGGTAAGACACCCCCTGATCAGACACAAACTCGGCCTGATGCGCCGCGCGGAGATCAGTACCAAGAATTTTCGTGAGCTGGCACAAGAAGTCGGCGCTTTGCTGACGTATGAAGCCACCAAGGATTTCAGCCTGCAGGAAAAAACCATTGAAGGCTGGGCTGGCCCGGTGAACGTGGAGCAGATTCACGGCAAAAAAATCACGGTCGTACCAATCCTGCGGGCAGGTCTAGGCATGCTGGACGGTGTTCTGAGCCTGATTCCGGTCGCCCGGGTCAGTGTGGTGGGCCAGATCCGGAATGAGGAAACCCTGGAAGCCGACACTTATCTGGAGAAGCTGGTTGGCGAACTGGATCAGCGCATGGCGCTGATTGTTGACCCCATGCTGGCGACCGGGGGCTCTATGATTTCCACCATTGATCTGCTCAAGAAAGCTGGCAGCACTGAAATCCGTGCGCTGATTCTGGTGGCGGCTCCGGAAGGTGTGGAAAGGGTTCTGGAAAAACATCCGGATGTATCCATTTATACTGCTTCGGTGGACGACTGCCTGAATGAAAAAGGCTACATCCTGCCTGGGCTCGGCGATGCCGGCGACAAGATCTTTGGTACCAAGCAGAAGGACGCCTGATCATGGAAGACCACACCAAGGATCCTGTCTGGAAGCAGGCGATTGCCGGCTCCCAGATGCTGCTCGTAGCGTTCGGCGCGCTGGTTCTGATGCCGCTGATCACCGGCCTCGACCCCAACGTCGCACTGTTTACGGCCGGCTTGGGCACACTGATATTCCATATCGTGACCGGTGGCCAGATCCCGATTTTCCTGGCCTCCTCCTTCGCATTTATTGCACCGGTTATCGCATCCAAGGGCAAGTTCGGCCTTGAGGAAACCCTGGGTGGCCTGATGGCTGCAGGTATTCTTTATATCCTTCTCAGCGGTGCAATACGGCTACGTGGAACGGGCTTTGTCACTCGCCTTCTGCCCCCGGTGGTTATCGGCCCGGTCATCATGGTGATTGGCCTTGGGCTGGCGCCCGTTGCGGTACACATGGCTTCTGGCCGCACCGGTGATGGTGCAGCTCAGCTGATTCCGCAAAATACCGCTCTGTGGATTGCAATGATCTCGCTGGCGGTGACCATTATTGCCTCAGTCTGGTCCAAGGGTATCTTTCGCCTGATTCCGATCATGTTTGGCGTGATTGTTGGATATGTTTTGTCTGCTTTCGCAGGCATTGTTGATACCACACCCATCCAGCAGGCAGCCTGGCTTGCGGTTCCCAACTTTGTAGCTCCAGCGTTCAGCTGGGGTGCCATCCTGTTCATGATTCCGGTTGCCATTGCGCCGGCCATTGAGCACATCGGCGATATTCTGGCGATTGGCAACGTCACCCGCAAAAACTATCTCGAAAAACCCGGCCTGCACCGCACTCTGCTGGGCGACGGCCTGGCTACCAGCGCTGCCGCTATGCTGGGTGGGCCACCGAACACAACTTACTCTGAAGTAACCGGCGCTGTGATGCTGACCCGCAACTTTAACCCGAAGGTTATGTGGTGGGCGGCTTGCACTGCGATCGTTTTGGCCTTTGTGGGTAAATTCGGCGCGGTTCTGCAGACAATTCCGGTACCGGTTATGGGCGGCATCTTGTGTCTGCTGTTCGGTTCCATTGCAGTTGTCGGCATGAGCACACTGATCCGCCACCAGGTGGATCTTTCTCTGGCGCGGAATCTGGTTATCGTGGGTGTGACCCTGGTGTTCGGTATCGGCGGCATGGTTATCGGCCACCTTGAGGGTATCGCCCTGAGTGCGGTGGCAGCCATCATCCTGAACCTGATACTTCCGGGCGACCGCGAAGCCTGGGGTAAGGCGATTTACGAGCACAAAGAAGACTGACGTATAAGCGTTATCTCACTACTCCGGTATTATCTGACACAGGCTTTTTTCTGCAGGCAGCCTGTTGTTTCGGTGCCTGCAGGCGTGCAGAATCCCCTTCCAAAAACCGCTACGAGCACATCCATGTGCGCTTGTTTCCGGCCGTCCTTGGCCTCCAACATTTTTGGAAGGGGATTCTGCACGCCTGCTGTTGAACTTTCGAGATATCGCTACCTTAAAATGCCTGATAGCCGATCCAATCTCAGACACTTGTGAAAGGTTACGTTATCCCGTAGTTCTGCTGTTAGGCTTTGGCGATATCGTGAAGTCTAACGAGTGGTGGTGGGTGGCCTTTCCAGGACTGTCGGTGGCCAAGGACGGCCACCGTCAAGCCCCCATGGATGGGCTCGTAGCGTGTCCTGGAAAGGCCACCCACCACCACTCTTCCCCAAAACCAGCAGGCTTATCAGAGGTCGCGCCGCAAGTCCGAAGGAATCGGTAAATCAGGCATCCCGGGCTTGGGCCCCCGCCCCTTACGGAACTGCCGGAGCTGGAACACGTAGGCCAGCACCTGGGCGATGGCCATATACAGGCCATCCGGGATTTCGTCGCCTATGTCGCTGTTGTGGTAAACAGCACGGGCAAGCGGTGGCGTACGGAGAATTTCGACTTTGTACTCACGGGCAATTTCCATGATCTTGAAGGCGGTCTCGTCATTGCCTTTGGCCACGACCATAGGTGCGCCCATGGAGTCAGGATCGTACTTCAGAGCCACCGCGTAGTGGGTCGGGTTGGTGATGACAACGTCTGCAGTAGGCACATCCTGCATCATACGGCGCTGAGCCATTTCCCGTTGAAGCTGACGGATTTTACCTTTGACCTCAGGCTTGCCTTCGGTGTCTTTGTATTCGTCTTTGACTTCCTGCTTGGTCATTCGCAGTTTTTTCTGGTGGTCAAAAATCTGGAATGGCACGTCGATCATCGCAATGACGATGGTGGCACAGGCAAGTACAAAGAAGCTCCAACCCAAGGTCCAGAGTACGTGTTCCATCGCCGGCACAGCGGATTCTTCGGCGATGGCAAGCAGGTCTTCGGTGCGAATGCTCAATATGAGAATGGCTACGGCCATAACCAGGCCGACTTTTGCAATGGCCTTGACCAGTTCAATCAGGGAGCGCATGGAGAACATCCGGCCCAGGCCTTTCATAGGGTCCATACGATTGGGCTTGGGGGCTATGGCTTTGCCGCTGAACAGCAACCCACCAATGCCTATAGAGCCGGCAACGGCGGCGATGAGCAGGAGCAAGAGAATGGGTGCCAGGGCCCATGCGGCTTCTTTGGTTGAGGCTAACAACTGAATGCTCATATGCTGGGTATCGAATATGGCTGAACGCTCCAACGTGAAGGCATCCCGCATGATGGCCTCCATTGAAGCGCTCAGTTGCGTTCCGAAGATCAACAAACCACCGGCGCCGGCGATCAGTACAGCCATGGTAGCCAGCTCTTTTGATCGGGCGGTCTGGCCATCCTCCCTGGCTTTTTCAAGCCTTCGGGGAGTGGCCTCCTCGGTTTTTTCCTGACTGTTGTCGTTCTCTTCTGCCATATTCTAACTCTTGAGATGTCGCCAGGGTTCGTTTAAGGCTGCCCCTGAAGGTTTCGCATAAACTCAAAGGTTTGCCGGGTGTGCTCTTCGAAGTGCGGCAGGAAATTGGCGTGCAGCACCCATATAGCAAACAACCCAAAAATCAGGCCAATCGGGAAGCCCAGGGCGAAGATATTCATCTGGGGAGCCGCTCGGGTCATTACGCCGAAGGATATGCTAACGATGAGTACGGCGGTAACCGCCGGCAGTGCCAGCAACATGGCAGAGGTGAACATCCAGCTTATGCGATGCGCCAGCGCCCAGACACCCGCTTGGCCCAAACCTTCCATGCCGATGGGCAGGGTTCGGAAGCTTTCAATGAACACTTCAAATGCCACCAGATGGCCATTCATGGCCAGGAACAGCAAAGTAACAGTAATGGTGTAGATCTGAGCCAGCACAGGCACGTTAACGCCGTTGGCGGGATCGACCATGGACGCGAAGCCCAGGCCCATTTGCATGGCAATCATCTGGCCGGCGATGACAAACAGTTGCCAAAGGGCGGTCAGCGCAAAACCCATGCCTACACCGATCAGAATCTGTTGCAAGGTAATCACGACAGCGTCGGCACTCAAGGCCTCAACCCGTGGCACCTCCGGAATCATGGGCACAATCAGTATAGTCATTAATAAGGCGAGCCCGAGGCGTACTCTGGCAGGCACCAGCTGGGTTCCGAAAATGGGGATGACCATCAGAAAGCTGGCCAGACGAAACAGTGGCCAGAGATGCTGCCCAACCCACTGGCCAAGCATGTCTGCATTAAGTTCCATGGGGGTCATGGATCAGCCGATCAGGAAAGGGATGCTGGATATCAACTGGCGTGCATGATCCAGAAGTTTAGTCAGCATCCACGGCCCCATAATAATGATAACAATGAGCGTTACCAGCAGGCGCGGCAGGAAACTGAGCGTTTGTTCGTTGATCTGGGTGGCGGCCTGGAAGGTGCTCACGACCAGACCAATAACCAGCCCCGGCCCGATAATCACAGAAGACAGGAGTACGATCATCCACAGGGCTTCCCGCACAATGTCAATTACGGTTTCCGGAGTCATGCTTCTCTCCTGTTTTCCATAGCCGGCCTATATCCCATAACTGGCGGCCAGCGTGCCCATGATCAGGGCCCAGCCATCCACCAGAACAAATAGCATGATCTTGAACGGCAGCGAGATGATAATGGGTGACAGCATCATCATACCCATCGCCATCAGTACGCTGGCCACAACCATGTCGAGAATCAGAAACGGTATAAACAGTATAAACCCGATCTGAAACGCGGTTTTGAGTTCGCTGGTCACGAATGCAGGCATCAGTATCCAGAAAGAAACATCCTGAGGTGTGTCGTACTGAACGTCGGCAATTCGCATGAACAGCGCCAGGTCATCTTCCCGGGTCTGTTCCAGCATGAATTTCTTGAAGGGCTCGCTTGCCAGTTCAACCGCTTCCAGTGACGTAACTTCTTCCTGAAGATATGGCTGCAATCCCACGCGATTGGCTTCTTCGAGGACCGGCTTCATGATAAAAATACTGAGAAACAGAGCCAGACCGAGCAGTATCTGATTGGAGGGGGTTGCCTGCAGGCCCAAGGCTTGGCGCAGGATGGCAAACACCACAATGATGCGGGTGAAGGATGTCATCATCATAAGCATGGCCGGTAGAAACGTCAGCGCGGTCATCAGCGCCAGAATCTGCAGGGTTACCGAGTATTCCTGAGTGCCCTCCCCGTCGCCGGGTTGAACCGTAAAGGCGGGAATGCCGGGCAGGTCCGCAAATGACAGCGGTGCCCAGAACAGGCCCCCGAGCAGAACAAACAGCGGAATGAATCGTTTAAGCGTTGCCACCATCATGGGCCTGTTCATTCCTTGTGCGGGGCCGTCCAGGATTTGCCGATCATGCTTTGCAAGCGTCGGGCAAAATCGCCGGTGTTCGGGTTGTTGGCATCCACAATCGGCTCTTCAAAAACCTGCAGCGTGCGAATAGCCGACGGGGTGATCCCCAAAAGGATCTGTTGTCCACCCACTTCAATCAGGGCGATACGTTCACGGGCACCTATGGCCATGACGGACACGACCTTGATCGCATTGTTGTTCATGCCTGTCATCCCGTTCATCCGGCGGATGATCCAGGCGCAACCGTATATCACGGCAATGACCGCCACCAGCCCGGCACCAAGGCTGAGCAGGGTCCCGAGTGTGCCAGGCGTTCCGCCCGGACTGCTCTGTATCGTTTTGGCCGCTTCTTCGGCCATGACAGGCATGGCCGAAAGCAACAGTGATAAGCCCGCCGTTTTCATCCACATCCTATTTTTGCAGCCGTTTGATGCGTTCACCGGGGCTGATGACGTCGGTCAGGCGAATGCCAAACTTTTCGTTGACCATGACCACCTCGCCGTGAGCGATGAGCGTGCCGTTCACCAGCACGTCCAGCGGCTCACCCGCCAGCCGATCCAGCTCGATAACCGAACCCTGGTTTAATTGCAGAAGGTTGCGAATAGGGATCTGGGTATTGCCCACCTCCATAGAGATACTGACGGGAATGTCCAGAATGACGTCGAGATCCGGTGGCGACCCACTGCCCTGAGTAGCCATGGACACCTCATTGAATTCTTCCATAGGCGCTGCTCGTACACCGCTATTGGCACCGTCGCCCTTCTCGCCAGCTTCCTCCATAGCTTCCGCCCACTCATCACCCCGGGATTCTTCTGCGCCCTCGTCACCGGTCTCTTCCATGGCTGCCTCCCATTCGGCTGCCAGCTTTTCGTCTTCGCTTAGCTCCTGACCGTCTTTTTTGTCGTCAGCCATTGCGTCCTACCTTCAGTTGTTTTTTTAACTTGGGCCGTGTCGCCCGTTCATGAATTCTAAGCGCCAGTTTTCCGTCCCGGGTTCCCATGGTTGCCTTGTATATGGGTATGCCATTGGCCGTTACTGTCAGGTATTCCGGCACCTCTACGGGAATAACATCGCCGGCTTTCAGTTTGGCGATGTCTCTCAGGGAAATCCTGCGTCGACAGACTGTGGTATTGACCGGAACATCTACCTCCTTGATATCCTCCTGCAACGCATTGACCCAGCGCTCATCCACATCATCAATGTCACTTTGCACCCCAGCATCGAGTACATCCCGGATCGGTTCAATCATTGAATAGGGCAAAGCAAAGTGCAGCTCACCACCGCCACCATCCAGCTCAATGTGGAAGGTACTGACCACCACCACTTCGCTGGGGCTGACAATGTTGGCCATGGCCGGGTTTACCTCGGAGCTGAGGTACTCAAAATCCACTTTGGTGACCGCTTGCCAGGCTTCCTGCATATCGTTGAAAACCTGGTTAAGCACCATCTGTACAATGCGGTTTTCCGTAGGTGTAAACTCCCGGCCCTCGATCTTTGCGTGCCGCCCCTCACCCCCGAAAAAGTTGTCAACCAGCTTGAACACCAGTTTGGCATCCAGAACAAACAGGGATGTTCCCCGCAAAGGGCGAACCTTACACAGATTCAGACTGGTGGGCACATAAAGCGTGTGTATGTATTCACCGAACTTCATGATCTGGACGCCACCGGTGGAGACATCCGCATTACGGCGCAGAAGATTGAAGAGACTGATGCGGGTGTAGCGGGCAAAGCGCTCGTTGATCATCTCCAACGTGGGCATCCGACCGCGTACGATACGATCCTGGCTGGCGAGATCGTAATTTTTTACGCCGGTCTCGTCAGCCTCTTCATAGGTATCAATGTCACCGTCATCCACGCCGTGGAGGAGCGCATCAATTTCATCCTGTGACAGTAAATCCTGCATACTTTGTCCTGCCGCTGAAAAGCCTTGCCCGGGTCCGGGCTCTATTACGCTCTCTAATTCAATCTCTATTGCACTACAAAATTCCTGAACAGCACCTGATTCACGCCGGGCTCGCCTTCCTGTTCCAGCACCTGGTTAACCGTTACCAGCATGTTTTCCGCCAGGCCCTGCCTGCCCTCGGGTGTCTGCAGTTCCGCAAAACCACTGCTACCAAGCACCATCACAAGCTGGCTGCGAATAAGGGGCATATGCAGTTTGGCTGCGGCCAGTGCCTGCGGATCGGTTGCGCCGAAGGCTACATAAGCCTGCGCGTAGCGCTGACGGCCTTCACCTTGCACCGTTGTCACCAGGGCTTTTTCGATGTCCAAATAAGCGGTTGGCACGAAGGTTTCTGCTGCCACGTCATCCTCGGCTTGTGTATCGTCGCCCATTCCGGGCAATCCGCTACCAAACAACCAAAAAGTGCCAACAATCGACAAGGCAATCGCCAGTATCAACACCGCCGAAATCAGGATGATCAGCTTCAGTTTACCTTTCCTGGCCGGCGTAGCTCCGGGTGCGTTATTTTCTGCCATAGTGTTTTTCGCCAGAAATCCGTCAATGGAAGTGCTTTTCCATGACTTTTACAGAATGACTGCAAAGGGCGGGCCAGAAGGCCCAACCCTCCCGCTCAGAACCGCAGTTTAGCGTCGCGCGAAGGGATGGGCAAAGCGGATTGGCGTGGAGTACTCAATGAGATGGCGCAGGCGCTCAGGCAAAAATATCGACCGCGCCGTTCCAGCTCAAGTCCAGACTGCCAGCCTGAGTGTCAGCTTCACCGCCTCGTTCCACCGAAAGCTCTGAACCGGAGCCCGAAGACAGAGCTTCTCCATCACCTGCACCCTGCCCTCCGGCCTGGTTCTGTGAATTGTCCGAGACGTCAAACTGAGCCAGGGAAAGGCCCTGCTCGCCCAGCATGTCACGTAGCCGGTGCGAATGCAGTTCCAACTGATCCCGCACAACCGGGTTAGCCGCATGAACGGTGACAGTGGCTTGATCATTTTGAACCCGAACCCGCACTTCCATTGGCCCCATATCAGGCGGGGTCAAGTGAATCTCGGCCACTGACAGGTTTTTGGCGGTCAGCCAGCTGAGCTTACCCATCAGTTTATCACCCCACTGTGCATGGTTTACGGGAACATCGACCGACGTCGCGTAACCCTTCAGGGGTACCTGGGCTTCTGCTGCGAGCTTGCCGGCGGAGTTGGCGCTTTGCTGAGAAACCAGCTCCATGGCAGATTCAAACCGGGTGCCACTGAGCAGGCTTGACGGATCCGTAACACCGGCTTTTTCTCCGGCGGTCGGCATCAGGGCATCGGTTATTTGCAGGCCGGCCATCAACCCACCACTACCGTCAGATGCGGACTTACCCCCGGCAAGTCCTGGGAAAAGCGCGGAGCCCTGTATGATAGCCGAGCTGTTCGCTGCGGGACCTGCTGCATCTCCGGCCACGGCTGTCTGCCCGGTTGCTGGCAGCAATAACGCCTGCAACTGGGCAAAGGTCAGAGGAGTTGTGACGGCCTCCATTTCAGGAGCTGCCTCCGCGATCTTTATCGCAGTTCCTTCATCAGACACCTTGCCTTCATCTGTTTCGGCAGTGTTACCACCCTCCGGCTCCCTGTTTTCTTTGTCCGCTCCGGCCTGGTTCGCTGACGGCGCGCTGTCTTCTTTTCGGGCATCTTTGGCGTCGGCTTGCCCGGCATTCCGGGCCTCATCGTTGCGCCCGGACTGCTGTCGATCGAGACGTTTCTGTTCAGCACGGGAAACAGATTCGTACCGGCTTTCACCGGCGCCATTATCTCGACCGGCACCGGCTTTGGATGCGCCGGCGTCGCTGTGCGTGCCGGGCGCGGGAGTCTGGGGAAGAACCATCTGTGTCATGGCAACCTCTTGCCGCTTTTGGTCGGTAGACGCACTGTTCAGTCCATTTCAGATCTGATTTTCAGGCGATTTCCCAATCAAATGCAAAAGCAATGCCAGCAGCAATCAGTTAATGCTCCCTTCCTTACCCGGTGCCCCGTATCATCAGTTCTTTGAGCGCATCTGTCACTTGTTGAAATTCTTCCTCAATAGCCTGCAGAACGGGCGACACGTCACTCAGACGCTCGTTTTTCCCGGCTGTTTCCGCTTCCTTGCACAGCTCTCCAAGGTGCGGAGCCCCGATATTGATGCAACTGCCCTTGAAGCTGTGGGCAGTCCTGGCGAAGGCGTCTGCATCCCCGACATTCATGGCCGCCTTCAGGCTCTCGATTCGCTCTTTTGAATCGTTCAGATAGGTCTGGATCAGTAACGGAAATTCATTTTCCATTACGTCCTGAAGCTCTGCCAGAGCTTCCTCATCAAGGTGTGGCTTATCAACCATGACCAACTCCCTTGCTTCTGTTAAAAGCGTCCATTAAATGCAATCACTAACTAAAAATACCAGTCATAAGCAATTTCCACCCGATTCCCCTGTTCATGAAACCTGATGGATTCCGCCAGCCGCTTTAGCAGAATCAGCCCGCGACCCGAATAGCGGGGGCCGCTCTGCGCCATCTCGGTGGCTTGCAGAACTGGATGACTCTGAAAATCGAACCCCTGGCCGCTGTCTTCGCAAACAACTCTCAAACGCCCTCCCCACTGCATAGGCTCGTGATGGAAGCTGAATCGGATGTAGTGGCCACTCACCTTGCCAAGGCGCGTAGCACGCTCCGAATAGTACCGGCCAAACCCCTCAGGTGTATATTTCCAGTCAGATGGAAGGTCCAGAACACCATGCTCCAGTGCGTTATTGTACAGCTCTGAGAGCAGGGTATAAATTTCGCCGCTTTTTCGCCTTAGCCCCGGCACCTCCATGCAGATGTGAAGCATCAACGGCAGTGGGCTGAATTCCCCCAGTGTACTCCCCTGGATTTCGTATACGCACTTCCACTCCGTCGGCCCGGCCAAAGTGGAAGGCGCAGCGCCTTCTGTCAGAGTCGCAAGCCCTGCCTCATCAACCATTTCCAGACAACAGAGCGTGAGGTCGTCACCGAACTTCTGGTGCCCGGTGAACCGTCGAATTCCCGTCATGAGCGCATCAAACGGATGCCGCGTGGAGCCCAGCCCCTCGACCGCACGCCGCACGCCTTGCTCACCGAAAAGCTGGCCTTCTTCATTGCTACACTCAAGCACACCGTCGGTCATCAGCAGCAGCCGGTCGCCGGGCAGGGTTCTGATGATCTCCATTTCAGCGTTAAACTGATCAGCGCTAAGGATACCCAGCGGCAAATGCCGGGACGGCAGGCGATAACTGGCTGCAGATGAGTGCACCAGCCAACCGTCAGGCAAGCCACCATTCCATATCCTCAACTGATTTTGCGCGAAGTCTGCCTCAACCATCGCACCACAGCAGAACATGTCTTTTGGCAGTATGCGCCCGAGTTTCTGATTGATTTCCCGGAGGATATCCGACCCATCAAAACCTTTGCTGGCCATGCCATAAAAAGTTTCCGCAACCGGCATGGCGCCTATCGCTGCCGGCAATCCGTGGCCGGTAAAATCGCCTGTAAAAACAAGCATCCCGCCCGCAGGGCGGGGGGAAGCAAACAGCACATCTCCACTGAAAACCGACAAAGGGGATGCGTGATAGCGAATATTGGGCGCATCCAGGCACCCTGTGTGTGCAACGTTGTCAAAGACCCGCCGCGCCACGTGTTGCTCTTCCAGCAGTTGCCGGTTGTGTTCATGCATCAGATCTCTCTGGTCTGACAGAGCCTGATGCATCAGTCGCATCCGGTTAAAGGCATTGACCTTGGCTTTGATCATTACCCGGTTATAGGGCTTGCTGAGAAATCCGTCGCCGCCCGCTTCCAGGCATCGTGCCAGATCTTCCGCATCCGACAAAGAGGTAATGAAAATCAGCGGCACCAAGCGCTCACCCGCAAACCGTTTGATCTCCCGCGCTGCTTCCATGCCGTCCATTGCGGGCATCATTGCATCCAGAAGAACAATATCCGGCGCGCCTGCTCGAAAAAGCGCAACAGCCTCCTGACCATCTGCAGCATCCAGCACCTGATGGCCAAGGCGTTTAAGCAAGGTTTTCAGAATCAGCCGGTCGCTGTCGCTGTCATCGGCAATGAGGATGGTCAGGGGATCACTTTCTGCGGCGGACTCGTCCATGGGGTGTTCCGGCGGCCTGAGCACTCACCGAATGGTGAACAGTTGCTCGAAATTGGAAATGGTCAGAATCTTGCGGACATCGTTGTTGCAGTTTTCAATAACAATACTGGCATTGTCACCCCCGGCATGGTCCCTGAGCAAAAGCAGCATGCCCAGCGCTGAGCTGTCGAGATAGGTTGCTTCGGACAAATCCACAACGTAGCCACAAACATCCTTGCCGCCATGCTCGTAGGCATCGCGAAAGGCTTGATGGGTGCTGAAGTCAAAGCGCCCTTCAATTTTGATGATCTGAGTCTGACCGTCGTGACTGCGGCGGGTCTGGATTGGCATCCGCGAAACCTCCGGTGGTATTCACTGAAACACACTGCCCCTCCATGTGAAGCGACCTGTGTTCTTACTAGAATAGCTCAGCGCGGTCAGTTTGCTCGGGATTGCGATTAATTCAAGGCAAGGATCAGCGACGACGACGCGCAAAAGCCCGGCCTGCGGCCTCATCAGACAGCTTTTGTTCCTGCACATCCTGTGCGCTTTGCTCTTGTTTGCGACAGGTCTCGATGTATTTCTCCATACCCCGCCGGCGCTCCCAGGCTTGCTGCCACTCCCTTCGACGAGTCTCAAAAACTGCTTCGGCCTGAGCCAGCTGTTTTTGTTGCTGCAAGATAACCTGATCAAGCTGCGCAATAAATGCCTGCCATGCCTGCAAACGACTAACCTGCACAACACCGTGTTGGCTGTTGCGAATCTGATCGCGGTATTCCTGCTGGTAGCGGTTGAGGTTTTCTACCTGGCCCTTGTGTTGTTCCATCACTTCCCGGGCTTTGCCCATCTGCTCCAGCGCTGCCTGTTCCTTGCGCTCTTCCAGAGCGAGCACCACGGCAAGGCGCTGAGAGCGCAACATCAACCAGCACCTCTACTGGCATTGACGGCGGCGGGATCAGGAACGGCAGATTTCCGACGCTCCGGTGAGCGTCGTTCGGGCACTACGGTAAGCAGCTCCTCGATACTCTCGGCCAGTGAGGCACGCTCATTCAGACCCTGCTGCAGGAACTGTCGCATATTTCCGATATGGGTAATGGCAAAATCGGTTTCAGGGTCGGAGCCCTTCACATAGGCGCCCACACTGATCAGATCCCGGGCCTGCTGATAGCGTGAATAAACCTGTTTGAAGCGCTGGGATCGAGAGAAATGTTCTGTTTCCGTCACTTGCGGCATTACCCGGCTGATGGAGGCTTCAACGTCGATGGCCGGGTAATGCCCTTCTTCCGCAAGCCGACGCGAGAGCACAATATGCCCATCAAGAATAGCCCTGGCAGCATCCGCGATGGGATCCTGTTGATCGTCGCCTTCGGTCAGCACAGTATAGAACGCTGTGATCGAACCGCCTCCGGGCAAACCGTTACCTGTACGCTCCACCAGTTGCGGAAGCTTGGCGAATACGGAGGGCGGGTAACCTTTCGTGGCCGGAGGCTCACCAACCGCCAGCGCAATTTCACGCTGTGCCTGAGCGTATCTTGTAAGCGAATCCATCAACAGAAGAACGCGCTTGCCTTTGTCTCTGTAGTATTCTGCAATTCGGGTGGTGAGCATGGCCGCGCGCAAACGCATGAGCGGCGAGTCATCCGCCGGAGCTGCAACCACAACCGATCTGGCCAGCCCCTCTTCACCCAGAATGTCTTCTATAAATTCCTTGACCTCACGGCCCCGTTCGCCAATCAGCCCAACCACGATCACATCAGCATCGGTGAACCGGGTCATCATGCCCAGCAGCATACTTTTGCCGACGCCACTGCCGGCAAACAGGCCCAAACGCTGACCCTGCCCAACGGTCAGCAAAGCATTGATAGCCCGGATCCCCACATCCATGGATTGCCTCACCGGCGCCCGATTGAGCGGATTTATAATGTCACCAGTAAGCGGAACTCTGGCTTCAGCCTGAAGAGGGCCTTTGCCATCCAGAGGTTCACCGCTGCCATCCACCACACGGCCCAGCATAAGAGGGCCCACTGGGACCTTGCTGGCCGCAGATAGCGGAATCACCATGGCTCCCGGTTTAAGGCCTTCGATGGCGGTCAGCGGCATGAGGTAGACCTTGTCATCCTCAAACCCTACAACTTCGGCCTCAACGATGCCCGTGCCCTGGCCTTTAATCACACAGCGATCACCCACCACCATGGGGCAGCCGACGCACTCAAGCGTCAGCCCTACCATCCTGGTCAGGCGTCCTGACAGCTCCGGTTCGGGATCTGCACGAAGATAAGACTGGTATCGATCCAGGCGATCAGCCAGGGAGGATGTCATCACGCTTACCTTCGATTGGGTTGTCGGCGCTGTCGTCGGAAGAGCTGTCTCTGGGAAGGAGGTCTTCGTCAGGGGCTCCTTCGTCCGGAGTTTTCTCCGGTGAACTCAATACATCACGCTGGAAATCCGTCAGGTCGTCCATCAACGTGTTCAGCTCTTCAGGCTCACTGCTTTCACTGTCATCTGTCTGCTGCTCGAGCATACTCTGAACCGCGCGTTGAAAACGCTTTTCTACGGTAAAATCGACGAGGCTGTTGCGGGTTGCAACCCGACAACCGCCAGGCAATATGTTGCTATCTTCCACAACGGAGGCCGCCGCCTCAAATCGTTCAGCCACTTCACGAACGGCATTGTAGTCGTCTGGATGCACATGAATCCGGACATTGTCCGCCGTTGAAGGCAAAGCCTCCAGCGCACGGCGCACCACCTGCCGTATGTGTGAAGAATCGATCGTCAGCTCACGGTAAACAACGGCCCGGGCAAGAACCATGGTGAGATTAAGCAGCGAGGTTTCAAGCTCGTCCTGGTGCTTTCGGATGGGCAACAAAAGCTCGCCCAGCATCGGTTCAAGGCGATCCAGGCTGGCAGTTACTTCCGCCCGGCTTTCGTCATAGCCTTCAGTCTGCCCACGCTCTCTTCCCTCAGCCAGGCCGGTTTCCAGCCCTTCCTTGTGGCCCTTCTTAAAACCTTCAGCGTGGCCTTCCTGCAGACCCTGTTCCCGACCTTCGTTAAGGCCGTCTTCTCGCGCCGCCTGGCGAATCTCGGCAAGGTCACCTGCCGTCAGGGGTTTGACATTCAGCTCCTCCTCTCGGGCGACCTCATTGCCACTGGCATCCAGCAACGGGAGCTCCCAGCGCTCATAGGCCGTTAACTGCTCCTTGGGAATGCGGCTGGTGTCTCTGGGGAGTTCTTTAGAGAGCGCCTTGGAGAAATCTTTCGAGGAGTCTTTCATCACATCATTTCTTCACCGGCACCGCCCAGCGTGATTTCTCCCGCTTCGGCCATGCGACGGGCAATGGTAATAATGCCTTTCTGGGCAGATTCCACATCACTGACCTTCACCGGGCCTTTGACCTCCAGGTCATCCTGCAGCAACTCGGCGGCGCGCTTGGACATGTTCTTGAAGATCTTTTCCTGAACCGCATCATCAGCGCCCTTCAGGGCGACTACCAGCACTTCAGAAGACACCTCACGCAGCAGCGCCTGAACGCCCCGATCATCAATATCCTTGAGGTTATCAAAGACAAACATAAGGTCTTCGATGCTCGTGGCAAGATCCGGATCCATATCCTTGATGGAATCCAGCAGGTTGCCTTCGATGCTGCGATCCATAAAGTTCATGATGTCCGCGGCACGTTTAACACCACCTATGCGGCTGGTCTTGGCCGCTGAGCCGCCAGAGAACTGTTTCTCCAGAATGTCGTTCAGCTCCTGCAGGGCCTGAGGCTGAATGCTTTCCAGCGAGGCAACCCGCATCATGACATCGAGGCGCACTTTCTCACCCAGCGTAGCAAGAATTTCGGCGGCCTGATCAGGATCCAGATAAGAGATAACAATGGCCTGAATTTGCGGGTGCTCGTAACGGATGATGTCGCCGACGGCTCTCGGCTCCATCCACTTGAGCGTATCCAGCCCGGTGGTATTGCCTCCAATGAGGATACGGTCGATCAGGCTGGCGGCCTTGTCATCACCCAGAGCCTGGGTAAGCATGGCGCGGATATAGTCATCGTTGCCCACGCCCAGCCCGGTCTGGCCGCCCACCGCCTCCACGAACTGATTCAGCACGTAGGATACGTCGTCTTTGGAGACGTCCCGCATCTGAGCCATGGCAACGCCAACCCGCTGCACCTCTTTCGGGCCCATATGCTTGAGCACTTCGGCAGCATCCGTCTCGCCCAGAGACATCAGCAGGATCGCAGCCTGCTCTACCCTTGGAATTTTACGCTGAGGCTTCTGGAGCGCCTCATCACCCAACGGCCTGGATTGGTCAGTCATCAACATTCACCCACTGGCGCATCACCTGAGAAACCCGTGCGGGGTCTTCGGCAATCAGGCCTTTAAGAGCATTCAGTTGCCTATCATAGCTGTCTGTAGCGCCCGGCAAAAGCAGGTCGTCCTGAGAAGACATGGCCCGACGCAACGCATCGTTACCGCCAGCATCATCGTAGCTGCCGTAACCACCGGATCCGGAATCATCGCCCCGCTCACGACGTCCACCACCGGACAGGCTTTTCAGCGTCGGACGCAGCAGGCCAAGAACCAGCACCAGAACAACCAGCCCTGCCAATACCTGCTTCATGAGATCCCAGAACCAGGGCTGTTCCCAGAATCCCTGTGTTTCAAATTCAAATGTCTCTTCAGGGGCAAACGCGGTATTCATCACAGTGACACTGTCACCGCGGGCGGCGGAATAGCCCACCGCATCACGCACCAGCATGCTAAGGCGCTGCAATTCCTGCTCAGGCCAGGGCTCATACGTCACCGCGCCAGTATCCGGGCTGACCACCTTCATGTCGTCAACGGCAAGTGCAACGGTTACCCGCCTTACGCGCCCCAGCTCCTGCCGGGTATAGCTGACCGTGCGATCCATTTCGTAATTACGAGTGGATTCCTTGCGCACATTTACCGGCGGTGCAGCCGGCGCTGCGCCATCCCCATCCGCCGCGTTTGCACCAGCCTGCTCCGGCACTGTGGCATTGCCAGGAGGCTGGTTAGATAATGCCCCCGGAATACCCCCTTTAAAGCCGGCGATACGCTGTTCTGTCAGGTCACGCTCACTGCGAACCGCCTGCTGCTCAGGGTTGAACAACTCCTCAGCCTGCTCCACCGACGAGAAATCCAGATCCGCAGAAACTTCGGCCCGATACCGGCCTTCGCCAACAATAGGTGCGATCAAAGAGGAAACACGGCGTGCCAGGCCTTCTTCCAGGCGCGAGGTGTACTCGTACTGATCCTGCATGCGCTCGCCATCGCCACGGCTTTCTTTCCCGGTCAGCAGGTTGCCGTTCTGATCAACAACCGTGACATGGTCCTTGTTCATCATCGGAATGCTGCCTGCGACCAGATTCACAATCGCGGCGATCTGCTCCTGCTCGGGGCGACGGCCTGCAAAGACTTCGAGAAAAACCGAGGCAGTAGGATCACGGGCATCCCGCACAAACACGGAACGCTCGGGAATGGCCAGATGAACCCGTGCACCGCGCACGCCACGCATGCTGCTGATGGTGCGTGCCAGTTCACCCTCAAGGCCACGGCGATAGCTTACGGTTTCCATGAACTGGGATGTGCCCAAGCCGCGGTCCTTGTCCAGAAGCTCGTAGCCCATTGTTTTCTGGTCTGTTACGCCTTCGGCAGCCAGCTTGAGCCGCGCATTGTAGACCTGATCGGAAGGCACCAGCAGAGCACCGGTGCGCGTATCCATTTTGTAATCGATGCCGTTGCTATCGAGAATCGTGGTCACGTCCTGAGGGTTGTACGCCGACAAGTCCCCCACTACGGGCTGGTAATTCGGTTCCTGGGCCCAGAGCACAACCGCAACACCCAACGCAACGCTGGCAGCGAGGCCCACCATCAGGCCAACCTGGCGCAAAAGGTTCAGGCGGTTAAAGCCCAGAAACAGGTCGCTGTTGCTATCGGAGCCCTCGCCACCCTGGGCGGCGGGCATGTTCGAGGTAGTTTCTGCGGGAACGCTGGCCATGTCTGTGCTCCGTTATCAGATCGGCATGTTCATGATGTCTTCGTAAGCCCTGACCACGCGGTTACGCACCTGGGTCAAAGCCTCGAAAGATACAGATGACTTCTGGGCAGCGATCATCACACGGGTGATGTCTACATTGGGATCGCCCATATTGTATGCCGTCTGCAGTTCACCGGCATGTTGCTGAACTTCGTTGACACTGTTGACCGCCTTACCGAGCATATCGCCGAAATTCGATGTCTCCCGGGTCTGGTCAACCTGGCGCGGGCCGTCAATACGGCCACGCACCGATTGGTCCTGTTCAACGCGCTGATTCTGATTCATTTGCGAACGCAGTGAACGGATATCGGACAGAACGCTGTTGATGTCGGCACGCTGAACCATGACTTTCTCCTGACACCGCCCCTACAGGGCAGGCTTGCTGGGCTATCTGTATTGACTAAGCCTAAGCAATGGTCAGGCCACAATTATTTTTCTTTTACTTAACAAAACGTTAAGTCTTATTAATGACAACTGGAAATCGTTACTGACAGAGTTTTGACGAAGATGAACTGCTTTGTGCGGATATGGCGAACTGCATGACTGTGCGCACGCAGGAAACTGCCCATAAAAAAAGGCACCTGTGCGGGTGCCGTAATATTGGGATGCTACAAATGAGTGCTACAAAAACAAATGCAAAAAACTTATGCCGAGGCCAACTCTGCATCCAGATCAATCCCCGCTTCACGCATCTGGGCCAGCTTGTACCTCAGAGTTCTCGGGCTTATACCCAAGTGCTCTGCAGCCCGGTTGCGTCGTCCACGCTCATTCCTGAGTGTCTGGATGATTATACGGAACTCCTGCTGACGCAGATCATCACCAAGCGATCCGGCTTCGATCGATTCCGGGGCGGCGTGATCAGCTTCAGAAAACCCGGGAGCTGGAGTTACTGCAACAGGCCGCTCCGGCTGCTGAGCATGCACTTCCTCCAAAGGTGGAAGCGTGGAAACGGGTTGTGCCGGCGCAGGTGCCGAACCATGCCCATCAAACCGCCCGCTTGTGCCAATCTCAAGACACAGATCACCGGAGTGAATCACATTCCCCTGGTGCAAAACCAATGAACGCTGGATGGCGTTGTCCAGCTCCCGCACGTTGCCAGGCCAGCTGTGCTGCATCAGCGCATTGCGGGCATCTGCCGCAAAACTGATGCCGGCCAGCTTCATCTTGCGGCAGTGTTTCTTAAGCAAGGATGTCGCCATCGGCAGTATATCGAGCGGGCGTTCCCGCAGCGGCTGCCAGTGTATCGGGAATACGCTAAGCCGGTAATAAAGGTCTTCCCGAAACCGCCCTTCCCTTACATAGTCCGCCAGATTTCGGTTGGTTGTGGCAACCACACGAACATCCAGGGCGATGGTTTTACGACCACCTACCCGCTCCACTTCCCGTTCCTGCAAAACCCGGAGCAACTTGGACTGAAGCGCCGGATCCATTTCCGAAACCTCATCCAGCAAAATTGTCCCGCCATTCGCCTGCTCAAACTTGCCAGGAGCAGAAGCAACTGCACCAGTAAAGGCTCCTTTCTCATGGCCAAACAAAATCGCTTCGAGCATATTCTCCGGGATAGCCGCGCAGTTAATGGCGACAAATGGCTGATCCGCCCGCGGCGATTGCTGGTGAATATACCGGGCCAGAACTTCTTTGCCGGTACCGCTTTCCCCCGAGATCATCACCGTCGAATCACTGCCAGCCACTTTGGCTGCCAGCTGGAATATCCGCTTGCTGGCCGGGTCTTCCGCCACCGGCTCATCACCGGATTTCTGACGGCTACCGCCCACAACCTTGCTGACGGCGTCAACAAGCACCTTCGGCTCAAACGGTTTCACCAGATAATCCACCGCACCGGATTGCATGGCAGAAACCGCATGGCTGATCTGCCCGTAGGCTGTAATCAGCATCATCGGCAAACCGGGGTAAAGGCGCTGCACTTCACCCAGCAATTCATGACCGGAGAGCCCGGGCATGTTGACGTCGCTGACCACCATATCGACCGGTGCTTCTGCCAGACGCGCGAGCGCTTCATGGGCATTCGAAGCCTCGCGTACACGGAACTTCGCCAGTTCCAGAGTGGTCACCAGCGCTTCGCGCAGGTCACGGTCATCTTCAACAATCAGAATCTGGGCCTTGGCCATGGTTGCCTCCGATCAGCCTTTATTACGCAATAGCGGCAGGCGCAGAGTCGCAACAGCGCCACCCGGCTCCGGCGATTCAATGGAAAACTGCCCCTGATGAGCCTTAACTACCGCTTGCACAACGGCCAGGCCAAGCCCGGTGCCGTGAGATTTTGTGGTGTAAAAAGCCTCAGCCAGCCGGCTTGCTTCCGCCTTGCCAAATCCCGGGCCATTATCCATAACCCGAATCAACAGCTCGCCAGCCTCCGATACAACCTGAACGGCAACAACAGTGGCCCCCGCTTCAAGACTGTTGTTCACAAGATTGGTGCAGGCCCCGACCAGCGCATCCCGGTTACACAGCAGCCGGCACTCCTCAGGCATGTCGCTTTTCAACATCACATCCGAACCGGCAGCGGGCTTGATCCCCTCCAGCGCGGATTCCAGAGCCGAAACCAGCGTTGCGGCAGACAGTTCCTCCGCCAGACGGGTCTCACCCCGGGCAAAAATCAGCATATCCCGCACCTGTTGCTCCAGATGCGTAAGCCGCGACATCAGGCGAGAAGCACAGCGCTGGCGCATCTCCTCATCCAGATCGTCCTGAGTTAAATGGCCGCCATAAAGAATGGCCGCCGACAAAGGCGTACGAATCTGGTGCGCAAGCGAAGCCACCATCTTGCCCATGGCAGAAAGCCGCTGGGCATGAGCGAGCTGCGACTGCAAATGACGGGTTTCAGTCAGATCGGTGAGCAGAATCAACTGCCCCGGCTGGTTATCCATCGTACGAATCTCAATACTCACCCGGCGCCCATCTTTCAGCGACACCTCATGACCATCGTCCCGACGCGGAGAGAAACAACGGCGAATCACACCCACCCAGTTTTCTCCGTCCAACGGCTCACCCAACAAAGCGATCGCCGCAGGATTGCTCTGAGACACCACACCCTGGCTGTCCAGAACCACCACCCCGGCAGGCAAGGCTTTCAGCAGCGTAGAGAGGCGATCAGCCAACTGCTCCTTTTCCTCCAGCTCCTGCTGACGCTGCAAAGACTCCTGGCTCAGTTCCCCGGATAACTGGTTAACACGAGACTCCAGAGTGCGATAAGAATCGGTAATCTGCCGGGACATCTGGTTGAACATCTCCAGCGCAGAATCCACCGCCTCATCATCCTGCTGCGGAAACAACGCCCTCACCTTATCGTTAGCATCCGCCGCCGCATTAGCCTGCGCCTCATGTTCCGCTGACGGAATGACAAACTGTGCCTGACTCATAACCTGACTCCCGATTAGCCCGTTACACCGGACCACACCCTTCGGATGATTCGTTTGCAAGTCACTAAGCCAGCTCCGTGCCAACTAGGGTTTTTTCATATATATCAATAGGTAAAAAAAGCCAAAGAAAGGCAAACGACAGTTTTACGTCGCCCAAAACGAGAAAAACGCCAAAGGCCACAAACCTTTGACGTCTTATTGCCACAAAAAGAAGAAGGCTGTTACCCAAGCTTCTGAGCGGTTGTGGGGTAGTCCTTTTTAAAAAGTGTCGCTTGTCTGAGCAAAGCGAGTTGTGCGACGCTTTTTAAAAAGGACTACCCCGCGACCGCGCCGCCACCCAGCTTGGTCAATCAGGACTCCTCCGACTCCTCCTCCCGAAGCCCATACTTCCGAACCTTCTCCACAAGCGTAGTCCGCCGAATCCGAAGCTTCTCCGCAGCCCGGGCAACCACCCCACCGGCTTCATCCAAAGCCTGATGAATCAACTGTTTCTCCAGATTCGACAAATAGTCCTTCAGATCAATCCCATTCACCGGCAACAAAGCCGGAGCATCCAGCCCCACCAAACCGGGAATACCAGACGGCATACCCGAATCCTCAACTGGCCGGTTCTCATCAAAATCATCCACATACCGAAACTTCTTCGGCAGTTCCTGCACCCCGATTACCGAGTAAGGGTGCATAATCGCCAGCCGCTCCACCAGATTCGCCAGCTCGCGAACATTACCCGGCCAGTCGTGCCTGCACAGGCTCATGATCGCCGCCGAATTCATCCGTAAAGAACCGCGCTTCTCCTTCTCCATACGAGAAATCAACTCATTGATCAGCAGGGGGATATCCTCAACCCTGTCCCGCAGAGACGGCACCTCAATGGGAAATACATTCAGCCGGTAATAGAGATCTTCCCGGAAATCACCCGTCTCAATCATATCCTCAAGATGCTTATGCGTCGCTGCGATCACCCGAACATCGGCAGACATGGTGCGGTTACTTCCGACACGCTCAAAT
>TARA_R110002096_G_scaffold113077_6_pt1 | contig 48308 bp, 45 predicted proteins | sample TARA_R110002096 | Tara Oceans TARA_R110002096 (sample SAMEA4397295) | marine metagenome | biome: Polar Biome; feature: [DCM] deep chlorophyll maximum layer (ENVO:01000326); material: water (ENVO:00002006), including particulate matter (ENVO:01000060) such as... | depth 35 m
AGCCTGCGTGAACAACACCTGATGGTGGCTGAATTACGCAATGTCGTCAGGCAGGCTCCGATGTTTTCGCCGACAACACCTGGCGGGCGCAAAATGTCTGTACGTCTTAGCGCGGCAGGGAACTATGGGTGGTATTCCGACGCTAGCGGATACCGATATGTTGATCGGCACCCTGATGGACAACCTTGGCCGTCGATCCCAGGTCTGGTATTCGGCTTGTGGCGAAATTTAGTTTCTGATGTGCGACTCCCCGATTGCTGTTTGGTTAACCATTACACCGAGAATGCAAAAATGGGGATGCACCAAGACAAAGACGAGGCGGATTTCACATGGCCTGTTTTGTCCATCTCGCTGGGTGATGATGCTTTGTTTCGCATGGGGAATGTCGTGCGCGGCGGCAAAACGGAATCGATTCTGTTGTCATCTGGCGATGTGGTGTTGATGGGCGGCGATGCGCGGTTGGCGCATCACGGGGTTGATCGCATTAAATTTGGCACCTCTACGCTGTTAAAGCAGGGCGGACGGATCAATCTGACACTACGGGTGGTTGATTAGGTGCGTGACTTCCAGCTTTCGGATGCGTATTTTCGTGCCCAATGATCCAACATAAAGCTGATCACAAAAATGGCAAAGGTTACCCATAGCGCGTGATGAATATTGGTGCGCGTTGCGGTATAATTAATGAACGCGGCATCCCGCGCGTAATCAATGACGTGAAACAGCGGGTTCCAGGAAAACATCCAAAACATGCTGGTTGGTACAGCGTTCGCCAGGAAGAATTTTCCACTAAACACCATATTTAACCGCTGAAACATCTGCGAAACAAGCTTCATCAGCCTTGGAAAAAATACGGACAGCGACAGTAATAAATTACCAATGGCCACACCCGCGATCCATGCGACAAAAAACGCGAATGCAAATCGCTTGGCATCATAAATTATAATCCGCTCAAACAGGACGTTGGCGGCGAAAATCATGATAGCGAATGCCAATATCTGTGTATACAATGTGGCCAATGTGGCGGCCAAAATATTCAGCAGTGTATTCATAGAGCTGTGCAAATTCATCGGATTCAACGGCCCCTTGGTTCCCATCACAGCTGCGACCGCACGGATATGGACAAGAAATAAAAATACACCGGTCATAATGTACAACACTTCGCTGCCCCGAATGGCCGCCTGTCGCATCCCCATAATATTCATAAAGAACAAAAAGAAGACCACATACAGCATTGATTGAAAAATATCTGTCGCCAGCCCAATGATTGGCGAACGATGTTGCTTGCGCACTTCGCGGACGATCCCGTGATACAACAACTCGAAAAACCGATAAACTTTGTATGCAGGCGCATTATTTTGTGTGTTATCGAACATAATCATATCATTTACTTACTTTTTACACAGTTTCCAATAACTCTTGTTGTTTGGGGCCATTAACTTTATTTCCAAGGCACGGACCACGGATAACGAACTAAAGGAAACAATTAATGAACAACGTAGAGATTTGCACTGTTATCCGGACACTGGCCATACAAGCAGGCCAAAAAATTATGGAAATCTATCAAACTGATAATTTCGAGGTGAAATTAAAAGGTGATGAAAGTCCCGTAACGATTGCCGACGAGGCGGCGGACAAATTGATTTATGCAGGTTTGCGCGCAGCATTTCCCGATACGCCCATCGTAACCGAGGAACAATCCGACACCCACAGCGAACAATCCAATACGTTTTTCATTGTTGACCCGCTGGATGGCACCAAAGAATTCATTCACCGCCGCGGCGATTTCACCGTCAATATCGCCTATGTTGTTGACGGCATTCCTGTGCTGGGCGTGGTTTATGCACCTGCCAAGGATCGTTTGTTTTACACCGATGCAAACGGTAAATCGGTCGAAGAATTGGGCGCACACGATGCGCACACCGTCGGCGAGGTGAAATCCATCGGCGTCTCGACACCCAACACCGATGCCCTGATCGTGGTGGCGTCAAAATCACATCGCGACCAAGCATTGGAAGATTATATTGCCAAATACAACGTCGCCGACAGCCGCGCCGCAGGGTCATCTCTGAAATTCTGCTTAATTGCCACGGGTGAAGCAGACATTTATCCACGTGTTGGGCGCACCATGGAATGGGATACTGCTGCGGGACATGCGGTGCTGACGGGCGCAGGTGGGCACGTTGTGCGCTATGATAATCACGCGCCACTGAGGTATGGTAAGCCGATTTTCGAAAACCCATTTTTCATCGCCTACGCTCCGGGCATCAAACTGCATAAGGCTTAAGATATGAAAACCCTGATCATCGTCCCCGCTCGCTATGCTTCGACCCGCTTTCCTGGAAAGCCGTTGGTCGAATTGACCGGTGCGGATGGGAAAACAAAATCTTTAATTCAACGCAGCTGGGAAGCGGCGATGGCTGTGGATAATGTTGATGTTGTTGTGGCAACGGATGATGATCGGATCAAGGGTGCGGCACAGGCGTTTGGTGCGGCCGTGGTTATGACATCCGAAAAATGCGCCAATGGCACGGAACGCTGTGCGGATGCGATTGCGAATATGGATATGAATTATGATTTGATCGTAAACCTACAAGGCGATGCGCCGCTCAGCCCTGCTTGGTTCGTACAGGATCTGATCGACAGCTTTGCTGGCGACACAGGCGCGGATATGGCGACGCCCGTATTGCGATGTGACCCTGAAACCATCGCGGCATTCAAACAGGATCGCGCGGCAGGTCAAGTCGGGGGTACCACTGCCGTGTTCGATTGCAACAACAAGGCACTTTATTTTTCTAAGGAAGTTTTGCCTTATTCCAATAAAGCGGATGCGCCAATTTATCACCACGTTGGTATTTACGCATACCGCCCAGCTGCATTGGCAGAATATATGACATGGGCCGCGGGGCCATTAGAGACAGAAGAAGGACTGGAACAACTTCGCTTTCTGGAAAATGGCCGCCACATCCAATGCGTCGAAGTGGATGGAAAGGGGCGCGCCTTTTGGGAGGTCAACAATCCTTCCGACGTGCCGCGCGTTAATATGATGCTTTTGAAACTTGGCATTGCATGACGGACGCGCCACAAGTCAGTTTGATAATCGTTTCACGGGATCGCCCCGATGATTTAAAGCGAGTATTGTGCAGCTTGCGGTTTCAATCATATCCAAATTTCGAAGTTATTGTGGTTGCGAACCAAAACCCAGGTGACACGACTGTAAAATTCATTCCCTTCGATCAGCCAAACATCAGTGCCGCACGCAATCAGGGCGTTGCCCATTCCGCAGGTGAAATCGTGGCCTTTTGTGATGATGATGCTATTCCCGAACCCGAATGGCTCGCGCGCTTGGTTCCTGCGTTCAACGATCCCTTGGTCGGTATCGTCGGTGGGTTTGTGCGTGGTCGCAATGGTATTTCATTTCAATGGCGCGGGCTGGAAACCGATCAATTCGGCACTGACCACGCGTTGGATATTTCAGAACCCACTACGCGCGGTATGGTTGATGGGCGGATGTTGAAGGTTCAGGGAACAAACTGTGCATTTCGTAAATCGGCATTGGTCGCGCTGGGCGGTTTCGATCAAGGCTTTGCCTTTTATCTGGACGAAACCGATGTTTCGTGGCGCATGTCCCAACAGGGCTGGCTGACACGGATTGTGCCATTGGCAGAGGTTCAGCACGGTTTCGCCGCCAGCGAAATGCGCGGTGCAAACCGTGCCCCGCACAGTTTGCATCAAATCGGAAAATCCATGGCGCTATTTTTGCAAAAGCACAGCGCTGAACAGGGTTGTACGGCGGCGCAGAAGAACCTTGTCGCTCATCAGCGCGCACGATTGTCACGTCTTTTGATCTGGGGGCAAATTGAGCCCCGCGACGCAGCACGATTATTGGATAGTTTGAGCGCCGGCCTGCGCAGTGATTGTACGTCAGAGATGGGTATTTTCGATCAAGCGCCCACTTTCAAACATTTTCCAAATGCTCAAACTGGGCGGCGATTATTGTATACTAAGATTTGGAAGTTGCGTGGGTTAATGCGTGAATCTCAAAAATTGGCGGACGACGGTGTACAGGTGACCGCATTTTGCTTTTCCCGCACATCGCGGTTCCATCACCGTTATTTTGATGTGCGCGGATTTTGGGTACAACGCGGCGGCATTTTTGGCAAATCGGACCGCAGTAAAAGCTATTTTAATCAAAAGGTTTTTTCGATTTTGCGCTGTGTAACCCGTGAACGAGCAGATATTGCGGCGCAACGTCCATTTGACGATTCCGAAGTGGTTACGCTGAAATAAATTGGAATTAATTCACATTGTTACTTTTTGATAATCTCTGCGCCTTAAAACGGGTGGAGAACAAAAAGGGACGATTCTATGATCAAAAAGGTTACCAAAGCCATCTTTCCCGTTGCCGGGCTTGGCACACGCTTCTTGCCCGCAACAAAATCCATTCCCAAAGAGATTTTGAATCTCGTCGATCGCCCCCTTATCCAATACGCCATCGACGAAGCCCGCGACGCAGGGATCGAACAATTCATTTTTGTCACTTCTCGGGGAAAATCTGCGCTTACGAATTATTTCGACGGCGCTCCCGAGCTAGAACGCGCACTGGAAGATAAAGGAAAATTCGACCTGCTGGACACCATCCAAGATGTCACCATGGATAGCGGCGAGATCGTTTACATTCGCCAACGCAAGCCGCGCGGATTGGGCGACGCTGTGCGATGCGCGTCACGCTTGATCGGCGACGAACCCTTTGCCGTTTTGTTACCAGATGACGTTATAGCCGCCGAAAAACCATGCCTAAAACAAATGATCGAAGCTTACGACGAAACTGGAGGCAATATGGTTGCCGTGATGGAGGTTCCACCTGAAAAGGCATCCGATTACGGGCTGGTTGATGTGGGTATGTCCAAGGGCGATATTTTACCGATTAGAAATATGGTTGAAAAGCCAAAGCCAGAAGACGCTCCATCTAACATGGCGGTGATTGGACGATATATTTTGACACCCGATGTTTTGGTCAACTTGGCCACAACCCAATGTGGCGCGGGCGGTGAAATTCAATTAACCGATGCCATCGCGGCAGAAATCATAGCTCATAACAATGTTCATGGTTTCAGGTTCAAGGGCACCCGATTTGATTGTGGGTCAAAAGCGGGTTTTTTACAGGCAACGGTCGCATTTGGATTATCACGCGAAGAGTTGCGTGAAGAGTTTCAAGATTATCTGTATGGTGCTGTGGGCGCGAGGCATGCGGCACAGTAAAATCACAACACTAGCGAGCTTTTCAAAAGTAGTTTAAGCCAAATGTATGACCCTTCTATTGGACATATCGCGCTTTATTTCGCGGGCGCACTTACCGTTCGATACAGGTATCGACAGGGTTGAGCGTGCGGCCATCTTGGACGGCTTTAATCGCTACCAAGATCCACATTTTCTGGCGCGTATTGGCAGGGGATATGTCATTCTAAACAGATCAGAGATGACTGATTTTCTGGACATGGAACGCACGCAACTTTGGCCAAAGGTGCGGGGCTTGGATCAATTCCGGCTTAAGCTCGCACATCCGCAACGTCAGGTGCGCACAGGATTGCGTGAATTGGGTGTTAAACAGTTTGCATTGGATGACTTGGATAAAGTCATCAAGCAAGAGAAGTTGGCCCCATTTCATTATTTGAATGTTGGTCATACCAATCTTGGCGAAAAACTGTTCCAATTCCTGAGCGGTGCCGGAGCCTATAAGTTATCCGTTTTTATTCACGATGTTATCCCCATCGATTTCCCACAATACTGTCGCTCCGACCGGATTGTGTCTTTCAAAAAGAATTTTGAAAATGTGATTCAGAACTGCGATTCAATTTTTTGCAACTCGCGCTACACATCAGATCGCATCGCACACCACGCCAAGGAAATGGGAAAAAATCCAATAATCACAGTGATCGATCTGGTTAGCCCTGCCATTGATCCCGCTGCAATCAATTCGGATCATCGGCACGAGCGCCCAACCTTCGCCATGTTGGGGACGATTGAACCGCGTAAAAACCTGAGCTTCGTCTTGGACATCTGGGATGACTTTTCGTTGACGAAAATGCCAGAACAAATGCCAAATTTGTTACTAATGGGAAAGCGGGGCTGGGAAACGCCCGAGGTATTGGCACGATTGGACGCAGCCATCGCGGACGGCTTTGTGAGTGAAATGGTTGATTTGGATGATCAATCTGTTCAACAATCCCTGTCATCCTGCCACGCATTGTTGTTTCCCAGCCATGCAGAAGGATATGGCCTGCCCGCCCAAGAGGCCTTGGCGCTGGGCGTACCAGTTATTGCATCTAACATTCCGGTTTTTCGCGAACTTTTCGGTGGCAAGTCGACCTTGCTTGACACGGATTCAACGGATAATTGGATCGCAGCGATTGAGCATGCCATGCGCACCCCCATTCCAAATCCACGACCTGCGATTTCAACATCAAAAAAATCGTCATGGACCATTTTTTTTGATAGGCTCTATAACAATCCGGTGGCTGAGTAATTATTTTGAATTTTGTGAGCATATACAAAAGATACAAACTGCGCCTCGAGCGTAAAAAGCTGAAGTTGCGTGCGATACGCCGCGGGCGCCGTGATTTAACGGTCATTTGCGACGAAACTAAAAATATTTCTAAGTCTGATATAATTCTGATTGCAACCCTGCGCAACGAACGTAAGCGATTGCCATACTTTCTGGATTATTATCGTAAGTTGGGAATTAATCATTTTCTAGTGATCGAAAATGGATCCGACGACGACAGTCGCGAATTCCTTGAACAACAGGCGGACGTTTCCTTGTGGAGCACACCTGCCAGTTATAAGCGTGCGGCATATGGGGTTCATTGGATGAACTATTTGTTGCGCAAATATGCTGTGGGGCACTGGATACTGTGCGTTGATGTGGACGAATTTTTTGTTTATCCACATTGCGACACACGCCCCTTGTCGGCATTAACAGACTGGTTGGACGCCTGCTCAATTCGCTCGTTTGGAACGATGTTGCTGGACATGTACCCCAAAGGAAAAATCGAAACCGCCAGCTATACCGAGGGTGATGATCCAGTTTCCGTCACACCGTATTTTGATGCTGGAAACTACTCGTTTTCGATGAATGCAAAATACAAAAACCTTTGGATTCAAGGGGGCCCACGCCAACGGGTGTTTTTTGCCGACAAGCCCAGTTTCGGACCTGCATTGAATAAGATTCCATTGGTAAAATGGAGTCGCGGGAATACTTTTGTCAGCTCAACACATGTAATTCTACCGCGCAGTTTGAATGTCGTTTACGCGACCAATGGTGGTCAGATGATTTCTGGATGTCTGCTACATGCAAAATTCATCGATAGCTTTGCGCAATTGGCTGGCAACAAAGCGCTGCGTAAACAACATTATGCAGATGGGCGTGAATACCGATTTTACGCACGCCTTCCCGAAGTGGAAACAACGATGTTCACACCAGAATCCACCAAATACGAAGATTGGCGGCAATTGGAAGCCTTGGGTCTGATGTCTGCGGGTGGTTGGGCATGACGCACATTGTTGGTCATATCATCCTTGCGCATACCAATCTGCACCGCGTTTTGCAGTTGACCAAATACCTGACGCGCCATGGCAGCCCTGTGGTTGTTCACGTTGATCTGAAAGCACCAAGCCTTGACTTTGAAAAATTACACGCTGATTTAAAAACCGATAAATTGGTTCATTTCGCGGAGCGTACCAACACCGAGTGGGGCAGCATGGCGTTGGTGGCTGCAACGATGACATGCGCGCAGATCATGGTCGAAGAGTTCCCACAGGCTGGGCATATATTTTTGACAAGCGGCTCATGTTTACCAAGTCGACCAATAACCGAATTACATGCATTCCTTTCCCAACACCAAGGCACAGATTTCATAGAATCTGTTTCGGTTGAAAGTGAAGATTGGGTGCAGGACGGACTTAGCGTCGAGCGATTTAAGTTCTACTTTCCATTTTCGTGGAAAAAGCAGCGACGGCTGTTTGATGCGGCAACATGGTTGCAGCGCAAACTTCATATCTTGCGTAAACGGCCAGACAATTTTGTTCCCCACCTTGGTTCTCAGTGGTGGTGTTTAACCCGCCGCACAATCCAAGAGTTGATCAATGATCCACGACGACGTGCGTATGATAAATATTTCGCCAAAAGCTGGATACCTGACGAATCCTATTTCCAAACACTGGCACGCAAGCATACAGAGCGCTTGGAATCTCGCAGTTTGACCTGGTCTAAATTTGATGCGCTTGGAAAACCATTTTTGCTGTACGACGATCATATTGACATTATTCCCCAGTCAGGCGCGTTTATGGCACGTAAAATTTGGCCCAAAGCGGAATTACTGTACCGCGAATTGCTGAATGACCAGCGATCAGGTACACAATTGGAATGCCCCATGGATAACGAAACCTCACGGTTTTTCGAACGCGCAAGGGATGTCCAGCGCCCCGCATTTATGGGTAAGTTAAACCCCGGACGCTTTCCGACGGGCGGGCACGCCAAGGGTGATAAAACCGCGCGACCCTATACCGTTTTGATGGGCGCACAGTTGGTATATCCGCATATGCAGGCATGGTTGAGCTCCAACGAAGCGGTTCTTTGCCATGGAAACTTGTTCCATCAAGATCGCGTTGAGTTTGCTGATGACGCAAATATATACGCTGGAAATATAAGCGCAAACCGCTTGATCCGGAACTATCGTGCCCCTGCATTTCTAGCGAATGTTATTTGGAACAATCGCGCACATGCGCAAACATTTTTCTATGACTTGGGCGACAACCAAAAGGCGCACGACGCCATTTTCAAAGACCCAAACGCGCGTGTGATAATGATCGAGGAAGCATGGATATTACATTTCCTTGCCTTGCAAAAAACCGGTGCAGACACGCGCTCTAAAGAGAGGTTATTACATGCCAGCGCACAACGACTGAACCGCGTAATCGCACGAGCCAGTACAGAGGCGGAGATTTCCCGCTACAGCATCAAAGAGGTAGTGTTGAATCCAAATAAATATCTACAAGAAATCCAAGAATCGGCCAGCCAAAAACCTTCACCACTGGTGTCAATTCCGCATCAGAGTATTGACTTGGAAAAACTGAATGACGTTATTCGCCATTTGAGAAATGCCGGTTTCAAGCTATCAACAGATGTCATTTCGATTGATGACGCGGCTGAAACGCCTAGTATTGAAAAACCACGGCTGGTTGACGGATGACACTGAAACGATTTGGATATTATGTGTTGCTGGCGGATATGCGAACGGGTTCAAACTTGTTCGAGGATACCATAAGCCGTTACGATGCGTTTTCCTGCTATGGCGAGTTGTTTAACCCACACTTTGTTGGCGGACCTAAAAAACCGACAATACCATCACTAACCCTCTCGGAACGGGACGCCGACCCGATTGCTATAATTTCACGTATGCGCGCCGAAAACCCAAATACCCTACCCGGGTTTCGATTGTTTTCGGATCACGATCCACTGATTTTGGAACACTGCTTAGCGGATGAAGCCTGTGCCAAAATTACCCTAACCCGCAACCCGCTAGAAAGTTATGTTTCCCACTTGATTGCCGCACAAACGGGTCAGTGGCAGCTGCGCGAGCTGAACAAACGCAAAGATGATACTAAAGTCGTTTTCAATATCGACAAATTTCAATTGTATTTGGAATCCAAACTTGCCCACGCCGCGTTGATACGATCAAGGCTGCAACAAACGGGTCAGGCCGCATTTCATCTGACTTACGACGATATGGCAATGATCGAAACCTTTAACGGTGTCGCACGGTATCTAGGATCCGATCAAAAACTGGATAAAATACCATCGGGCACAAAACGTCAAAACCCAGCGTCTCTGCGCGACAAGGTTGAAAACTTTGATGAAATGCAACAAGGTTTGCGTGGATTGACGTTGTTTGAAGGTGACACGAACACCTTTATCGAACCATCAAAAACCCGCCGTAGCACAGTTTTACATGCGGGGCGCACAGCGCCTATTTTGTATTGCCCGATCACATTTAATCCCAGCGATCCCATCATTAAGTGGATGCAAAAGATCGAACAGGATCAAAAGCCTGCCCAAACAAAAATGACAGGCCGCGAAATCCAAGATTGGTTGACAACAACACCAGACCGCGCAGTGATCACATGTTTGGAACATCCGGTCGAACGTGTTTACCGCGCCCTAAACGACCGTATTATTTTTCTGCCTTCTGACAAAAATAGATGGATACGCCGGATTTTGTCCGATCAATACAAAATGGTGATTCCCGAGTGGGGTGACAATGTACACCCGACCAAACGAGAGTTGGCCAAAGCGGAGTATAATATTGATACCCATCGGCAAAACTTTGTGAATTTCCTTGGTTTCATTAAGGGTAACCTATGTGGTCAAACTCATGCACCTGTGTCACCCGAATGGGGCAGCCAACATTTGGCTGTGGAACAGTACCATCATTGGACAGTGCCAACGTTTGTGATCATGCCGGATATGCGCGAACAGATTTTCAAAGTTATTGAAGATATGTATGATTTACCGTCGGGTTTTGATCACAGCGCAGATGTGGAAACCGATTTATTCCCACTTGCGCAAATTTACACGGCACGCATTGAACAATCTGTGCGCATTGCATATCAAAATGACTATCGAAAATTTGGCTTCCAAACATGGAAGCCAAAGACTTAAGCGGCTTGAATGTTGTCTTGTTGCATTAACAAAGCAAACAACGATGCTGCGTCATTATTCGCACGCAGTTTTGAACAGGTGTTTTCTGAACGCAATGTGCGCGAAACCAATGCCAATGCTTTAAGGTGTTCAGCACCCTCTTTTTGTGGTGCAAGAATAGTAAAGATCAGATCAACTGGCTGACGATCCATCGAATCGAAATCAACGGGTTTTTCCAACCGTGTGAAAAACCCGTAAACGCGATCCAAGCTGGCAAAGCGGGCATGTGGGATGGCAACGCCGCGACCAACACCGGTCGACCCAAGTTTTTCACGCTCAGTCAAAGCGCCCAAAACCTCAGACGCATCCAACCCATACACAGCGGCTGCTTGTTCGGAAATTTCCTGCAACAGGCGCTTTTTACTGCTTGTATGTGGTGAAAACCGGACTGCGTCGGCGTTCATTATATCTTTCAGATCCATCGCACTATCCCTAGCTTTGATTGACCCTATTTCATATTACTAGGGTCAATCCAACCAATATTTCCGTCCTTGCGCCGATAAACAACATTCAGCCCATCATGGCTCTCGTTCTTAAACACAAGCACCGCCTCGTCCGCCAACTCCATTTGCAATACTGCTTCGCCGACCGATAAGGCTTTAATTTTCGTTTCCATCTCTGCGATGATGATGGGGGTTAGTGTTTCACTTTCCGCCACGGTATCATCGTCCGTCTCTGGGGCGAGGATATACGACGAAGCACCAAATGTTTCAATGGGGGTTTTGCGATGGCTTGCGTGATCCTTCAAGCGGCGCTTGTATCGGCGTAATTGCTTTTCGATACGTTCGGCTGATTTATCAAAGCTGGCGTAAATATCGTGTGCACGGGCCTTGGAATTCACCGTCATACCGGTAGATAGATGAACCGCAGTTTCACAGACATATTCGTGTGCGTCTTTTGAAAAAATGATCAGGGCGTCGGTGGGTCTTTCGGCGTATTTTCCAAGAATTTCAGAAACTTCCGTTTGAACGTGTGTTTGCAGGCTTTCACCAACGTCGATATGTTTTCCACTGATCTGATAGCGCATATTTTCTCCTTTTTGAATTATCTAAGGAATACGGCATTGCTTACTTGGGACGGCGTCCCAAGGTATTCTGCGGTGTTCCATAAATATGCATACCACCAGAGTAGAGCGAGAAATCGGTTCTGACAATCTTGTTTATTTTAAAAATTTCGTCACAATTGCGCGTGTTGTTAATGCAATTGTGTGTGTTGATTCGCCATTCTTCAAACTTTGAAATCGTCACCCAGATAAACACGACGCACATCTTTGTTCGCAACAACTTCTTTAGGCGTTCCGCTCATTAAAACTTTGCCATCATGCAAAATATAAGCGCGATCGACGATTTCAAGGGTTTCGCGCACGTTGTGGTCGGTAATCAGGACGCCGATGTCGCGCTCTTTCAGTTGCGAAACCAGTGCGCGGATATCGCCAACGGCAATGGGATCAACGCCCGCAAACGGTTCATCCAACAGCACATACGCGGGGTTGGCGGCCAAGCAACGTGCAATTTCCACACGACGGCGCTCACCACCAGATAAGGCAACAGCTGGCGATTTGCGAATGTGCTCGATTGAGAACTCAGCGATCAAATCATCCACGCGCTGTTTCGTCGCGGCTTTGCCCTTGGCCCATAATTCGGCCACAGCAGCGATGTTTTGCTCAACATTTAATCCACGAAAAATGCTGGCTTCTTGAGGTAGATACCCCAACCCCAATTGGGCGCGGCGATACATCGGCAAGTTTGTTGCATCTCGCCCATCCACACTGACTGTCCCTTTGTCGGGGCTGACCAATCCAGCCACAGAGTAAAAACATGTGGTTTTACCTGCGCCATTTGGCCCCAACAAGGCCACGACTTCGCCTTTGCGTAATTCAAGATTTACATCGCGCAAAACCACACGCTTTTTATAGGCCTTGCCAAGCCCGCGAATGACCAAACCACCGCTGTCGTTACTGATGTCGTTTGTCGATTTTGCCATCTGTTATTTCGGCGTCAAAACTGTTTTGACGTTTCCGCTGACTTTCGCTGTGTTTGCCAAAACGTCTAAATCCAATCGGTTGCCCGAAATTGCGGTAGCACCCTGAACCAGCAAAACGCGATCTGTCATTACCAATTGGCCTGTAGATACAACATACGTCGCGTTTCCTGCTTCGGCCATATCAACGCCATTGGTGAAAACCACATTGCCCAGCGCGTGAACGGAATTGATGTCACCGCCCGCTTTGTTGTAATTTATGATGATCTTATCGGCGCCTAATCGCAGTGAACCCTGTCCAACGCGCGCCGTGCCTTCGAACGTGGCGGACAGGGATCCTTGATCCAGTGACAGGCTGTCGGCTGTTACCTCGACGGGTAACGTTGTGTCATGAACACCACCTGCCAAAGATAATGTCGCTTGTTGCGCCCACAGTGGCGCGCCGATACAGATCAAGGCGATCGCGAAGGTTTTTGAACTTAGTTTCATGCGATCACTTTGCGGATTTGTCACCAGAAGGCAAGTAGATCAACCGCACCCCTCCAGAGAATTCAATCCGCCCTTTGGGGTTTTTAATGCCGCTGTTATCCGTTTGTGTCGCTTCCATTGAGCCGGCAGTAATTGATCCTGCGGGCCCTATTGCGCGGACCGAACCTGGGCTGATGGCGCGGCCATTTTCCAGATCCATGCGAATTTTGTCGCTTTGCGCGTTATAGCCGTTGGTGGTTTCAAACCTGACATCACCCTCAAGCTGTGCCGATCTTGATTCGAAATCTACGGAACCGCTGGTTGCAGAGACGCTAAATCCAATGCCGCGTGTTGTGTCGACATTCAAGCGAGGTTCAACCAAATCAATGCGACTGGGTTGGGGCGCATCTGGCAAGGCTTGGCTCGCCTCCAATGTAAATGCGTCTCCCGCATCCGTTAGTCCCGAAAAGCGCGGTCCAGTAATTTTCTGACCGGTTGCCAAATCGCGCATTTCTGCATCCGTCAAAATATTCCCGGTGCGAATGGAATCTTCTTGTCCAGTTGTAAAAATACTGATCAGCAACCCAATGGCAATAATTGGAAACAGAATCTTGGCGGTTTTCACACCTTTTGAATATGTGTCTGAGCGCGCGACCATTACATATGAGCGAAAATGTCTGTTTCAGACCAACCTGCCAAATCCAACGCGGCGCGTGTTGGCAGAAAATCAAAACAGGCTTTGGCAATTTGCGTGCGACCTTCACGCGCCAAATTGACATCTAATTTATCCATCAATTGATGCAGATACAAAACATCACCCGCCGCATAATCCAATTGTGCCGCAGACAACTCAGGTGCCCCCCAATCTGAACTTTGCTGTTGTTTGGAAACATCTATGGACAACAGCTCATTCAACAACGCTTTTAACCCGTGACGATCGGTGTATGTGCGCACTAACTTGGATGCGATCTTGGTGCAATAAACAGGGGCTGTGGCTGTGTCATAATGGTTTTGCAGCGCGGCAATATCGAAACGTGCGAAATGAAACAGCTTTAATTGCTGTGGGTTTGCCAACATTTTGCAAAGGTTCGGCGCGTGGGTGTTGCCCTGCTCGACCTGCACGATATGCGCATGACCATCACCCGACGACATCTGTACAACGCATAAACGGTCACGGTGTGGGTTTAATCCCATAGTTTCAGTATCAATCGCAATAACGGGCCCAAGATTAAGATCGTCAGGCAGGTCATTTTTATAAGTAAAATTTGTCATGCGCTACATATAAGCAATCAAAGGCCCCTGTGAAAGTGGGTAATGCAATTGCATCGCTATGCAATTTGCGCATATCGAATATCGTTATCTATGCGTTGTGGTGTTGCTCGGCCCATCCTATGTCCGGAACATCAACACAGACAGACGGCTAACACAATGCGCATCCAAAAAACTCATAACAATACTCACGCGGCGTTACTGCCGAAAATCGGCCTTGTACTGGCTGTTTTTGCGGTTGGTGAATTGGTGTTTGATTTGTCTGGCACACGCGCAGCAAACAGTTGGAAAATTGAAAGCACGAAAGCAAAAATTAAAAAGAACAGACGCGCGGATGTGTTGGTGTAACTAAACGCCAGCCGCCGCACATCCGATCAAGGCGGCGGCGTCATCTTTGATCATATGAATAGGAACGTCTGCGATATTATCCAAAAAATGACTATCGGCGTGAAGAGCTTCTAAGAATTGAGCCGCCATACCTGCCTCAAAAATACCGCGCCCAACGCTGCCCGCGAAAAACACACCGCCAACAGGCATGTACATTAAAATTAGTTCGCGCGTCAGCCGGCCTAATGCACCCGCATACAGCTTTAACGCTTCGCTCGCTTTTGGGCTTGTGCCGGCCGCATGCTGGCGCGAAATTTCAGCACCACTGATTTCACTCTCGCCTGTCATTGCCGCATAAAAATTGGATAGGCCTCTGCCTGAAAATACTTCTTCCACTATCTTGAAGTGTTTGGTTGCATCGGAATCAAATGGTGCCAAAACGGATGGCGGCAATTGAATGTGCCCTACTTCTGCTTTCGAATAACTATACCGTCCTTTGGTATTTGGTGTGACCGCGCTGACGTTAAAACCAGTTCCCATGCCTATAACCAAACGTTGGGCGGATTTTGGTTCACCGACTTTTCCAGCATGAATGTGCGGTGCGCCATTTTCGGGTAAATGTGCCAAGGAATGACCCAATGCAGACAGATCGTTCATTAAAACTGCCTGCTGTGATCGCGCGGTTGATTTTAATTCCGCAACAGCGATTTCCCAATTCAAATTGGTCAGCCGACCAGATTTTTGGCTTATTGGTCCCGCTAATGCGACAATACAGTTTTGGATTTCTGTTGTAACCTGCGCTGATAAATAGGTCCGCATGACATCATAAAACGAGCCAAAGGCAACGTTTTCAAACGCTTGAATACTGTTCCAATCCAGTTGCCCACCCTTGGATAAACCCAGACGTGAATTTGTACCGCCAACGTCAGCTACCAAAATTGCCATTGTGTTCCCCAAATCAAAAGCTCTGACTAACCTTAAAGGACTGCACTGACCAGAATATTTTGTAAAAATGTGGTGCCCAGAAGAGGACTTGAACCTCCACGTCCATAAGGACACTAGCACCTGAAGCTAGCGCGTCTACCATTCCGCCACCTGGGCACAGGTGTTTTGGTAGGGTGCGATTATACCCGTCAAACCAACCTGTCAACGTCATGTTATCATTTTGAACAGTTCAGCCTTGAAGCCCTGCCCCTTGCCCTGTAGTTTCATGTTAAAGTTTTGACGGAGAGACATGATGTCTGGCACACCCAAATTGGTTACAATCTTTGGCGGCTCTGGTTTTGTAGGTCGCTATATTGCGCGCCGCATGGCCAAACAGGGTTGGCGCGTTCGCGTTGCGGTTCGTCGCCCAAACGAGGCGCTTTTTGTGCGTCCTTATGGTGCAGTGGGTCAGGTCGAGCCGATTTTTTCAAATATCAGCAATGACGCATCTGTACGCGCCGCAATTATGGGTGCCGATGCGGTTGTAAATTGCGTTGGAATTTTGAACGAAACACGACGTCAAAAATTCGAAGGCATTCAGTCCGAAGGTGCGGGTCGCATCGCGCGTATTGCCGCCGAACAAGGGGTTCAATCCTTGGTTCATATTTCCGCCATTGGTGCGAACATTGATGCTAAAAGTGCGTATTCACGCACCAAGGCAGAAGGCGAACGTTTGGTCAAAGCTGCGTTTCGATCTGCGGTTATTTTGCGGCCTTCGATTGTTTTTGGCAGCGAAGACCAATTTTTCAACCGCTTTGCAACGCTGGCCAAATTTTCACCAGTCGTACCGTTGGTTGGCGCAGATACAAAATTTCAACCAGTTTATGTTGATGACATAGCCGCCGCGGCCGAACAAGGTGTGCTGGGCTTGGCCAAGGCAGGTGTATACGAATTGGGTGGCCCAGAGGTTGCCAGCTTTGCTGATCTGATTGCGAAGTTGATGGGCGTCATTCGCCGCAAGCGGTTGATCGTGAATATTCCATTTTTCTTTGCCGCGATGCAGGCTTGGGGATTTGATATGATGCAGAAATTCTCATTTGGCATGTTCACGAACCGCATCCTGACGCGCGACCAAGTGAAGGCGCTAAAAATTGACACGGTCGTCGACCCAAAAGTCAAAGGGTTCAAAGATTTGGGCATAGAGCCAACCGCAATGGATGCCGTTATGGAAGAGTATCTGTACCGTCATCGGCCGTATGGTCAGTACACGGAATTGACCGAAACTGCGGGTAAAATCAAGGCCTAGGTATAGGCGATCCACAACAGCAAAATGCCAAGGAAAAAGCGGTAGATCACGTAGGGTGTAAAGCTGATGGATTTCAACAAGCGCATCATCAAGCTTAGCGCGAACAGGCCTGCCGCGAATGAAAATAACGCGGCGAGAGCGCCAATTTTTAACGCCTGCCAATCTGCGTTTGCAGCGACCTCTATTCCCAAAAGTGTACCAGACGCAATGATTGTCGGGATCGACATCAACATCGCAATTTTAGCGCCATCCGTGCGGGTGTAACCCAATTGGCGCGCAGCCGTAATCGTCAGGCCTGAACGCGAAGATCCGGGGATCAGGGCAACGGCCTGCCACAGGCCCATTTTGATCGCATCCTTAATATTCCAGTCTGCTTCGACTTTGGTTTGTGGTGATTTTTGATCGACCCAATACAATAACAAACCAAAGAGCAGCATCGACCAGCCGATAACTTTGATTGACCGCATGGCGTCATCCAAACCCGTAAGATTTAGGATCAATCCAACAATGATCACTGGAATAGTTGCGATAATTAACAGCAATGCCAGACGTGCGCCCGGGCTTGATGTGTCACCTGCCAGCAATCGAAAAAACCCAAAGAATGCAGATTTCACATCATCCCAAAAATACAATACCACCGCGCCAAGTGTGCCGACATGAACTGCAACGTCAATAAATTGCCCTTGATCAGCTTGGCCTGTTAGGGTTGGCATAATGGCCAAATGACCCGAAGATGACACCGGTAAAAATTCGGTTAAGCCCTGAATAAGTGCCAGAAATAGAAGGTATAAAAGTGACATGTCAAAGCCTTTGATTCGTTTCCGAGACCGTAGAACCCTTTGGCTGGAAAGTGAATCGTATTTATAGGTAAGGAATCCTTACCTATAAACCATCGCGCGGGGCGATTTTTCTTGGAAAATTCGATGTTTCTGTTTTATAGGTAAGCATAAGTTCCTTTTCTTTTGATTTTCATCGCTATAAAGAGGGCTTTCTTTGCTTTTTTGAATGGGGCGTGTTGATGGCTGTGAATAAGATGTTGAAGTTTGTTGATGTGGCGCGAGACATGCCAGAAAAACGTGTGCCCAAATTACGTAAACAAGATTATGATGAGGTATATCAAGAGTACGCAGCGGCCAAAGCAGCCGAGCAAGCCAGCCGTTGTTCGCAATGCGGTGTGCCGTTTTGTCAGACACATTGCCCGTTGCACAATAATATTCCAGATTGGTTGCGCCTGACTGCCGAGGGACGTTTAGAAGAGGCGTATCAGCTGAGCCAAGACACCAACACCTTCCCTGAAATTTGTGGCCGTATTTGCCCACAGGATCGCCTGTGCGAAGGCAATTGTGTGATTGAAAAATCTGGCCATGGAACGGTCACCATTGGGTCTGTGGAAAAATACATCACCGACACAGCGTGGGACAAGGGTTGGGTCAAACCAAATGCGCCCAAGTTCGAACGCTCCGAAAGTGTAGGAATAATCGGTGCGGGTCCTGCGGGTTTGGCGGCGGCAGATCGATTGCGCAAGCAGGGCGTGCAGGTCACGGTTTATGATCGGTATGATCGCGCGGGTGGACTACTGACTTATGGTATCCCTGGATTTAAGTTGGAAAAAGACGTGGTGATGCGTCGCAACGATTTGCTGTCCAAGGGTGGCGTTACGTTTGCGTTGAACACAAATATTGGCGACGATATTTCGTTTGCTGAACTGCGCGAAAAACATGATGCAATCTTGATTGGAACGGGCGTTTACAAGTCGCGCGACCTGTCTGGTGTTGGGTCAGGGAACAAAGGTATCGTCAAAGCGTTGGATTACTTGACTGCATCAAACCGTGCGAACATGGGCGACAAAGTTCCCGAAATCGATAGCGGCGAGTTGAACGCCAAAGGCAAGCGCGTTGTGGTGATTGGTGGCGGTGACACGGCGATGGATTGTGTGCGCACGGCCATTCGCCAAGGTGCGACATCCGTGAAATGCCTGTATCGCCGCGACAAAGCGAACATGCCTGGATCGCAACGCGAAACACAAAATGCCGAAGAAGAAGGTGTGGAATTTGTATGGCTGTCAGCACCCAAAGGATTCACCGGAGAAGGTGAAGTCAGCGGTGTTGTGGTCTCCAAAATGCGTCTGGGAGCGGCAGACGCGTCTGGGCGTCAAAGCCCCGAAGAAATCGTTGGTGCGGATTACACAGATGGTGTGGATTTGGTAATTAAGGCGTTGGGTTTCAGCCCAGAAGACCTGCCAACATTATGGGATACACCCGAATTAGAAGTGACGCGTTGGGGGACGGTTAAGGCCGATTTTACCACCCACGCCACATCACTGGATGGGGTATATGCGGCGGGTGATATTGTACGCGGTGCGTCGTTGGTTGTGTGGGCAATTCGCGATGGCCGCGATGCGGCAGACAGCATTATGGGATACCTGAATGACCGCAAAATGGTGGCTGCGGAATGAGCGTTAACCATTTGAGATACGCCAAAAAGTGGCTGTCGGTATTTAATACAACATGGGTAAATCCACCGAAGGTTAACGTACCAGCACCGCTGACGCGCTCACCGCGTTCACCAAAATTTACCACATTCGCATCCTGTGATGCATGTGACGCCAAGGAGTAATGATATGACAAATTTCGACGCAAACTGGAAAGCCGAGCAAGAGGCCAAGCGCGCCTATATGGCCGCCAATGGCATGTATTCCGAAGCAGACGAACACAGTTCATGTGGGGTTGGTTTGGTTGTTTCAATTGATGGTAAGAAATCGCGCCAAGTGGTCGACAATGGTATTTCCGCGCTGAAGGCGATTTGGCACCGTGGTGCGGTGGATGCAGATGGAAAAACTGGCGATGGCGCAGGAATTCATGTGCAAATTCCGCTGAACTTTTTTTATGACCAAGTTGAGCGAACAGGGCATAAACCGCGCAAAGATCAATTGCTGGCCGTCGGCCAAGTATTCCTGCCGCGCACCGATTTTGGGGCGCAGGAAAAATGCCGTACCATTGTTGAAACCGAAGTTTTAAAAATGGGGTATTATATTTACGGGTGGCGCCATGTGCCCGTGGACGTGACGTGTTTAGGCGAAAAGGCGAATGCAACCCGCCCCGAGATCGAGCAGATTTTGATCTCTAATTCAATCGGCTCGGACGAGGAAAAATTCGAGCGTGATTTGTATATCATCCGCCGTCGGATCGAAAAAGCAGTGACCGCCGCGCAGATCAAAGATTTTTATGTTTGTTCGCTGTCATGCCGTTCAGTTATTTACAAAGGCATGATGTTGGCCGAGCAGGTTGCGGTGTTTTATCCCGACCTGATGGACGCGCGATTTGTGTCTGCATTTGCGATTTATCACCAGCGGTATTCGACAAACACATTCCCGCAATGGTGGTTGGCGCAGCCGTTCCGCATGTTGGCGCACAATGGTGAAATCAACACGTTGAAAGGTAACGTCAATTGGATGAAGAGCCACGAAATTCGCATGGTTTCGAATAACTTTGGTGACTGTGGCGAAGATATTAAGCCCGTGATAGCGGCGGGATCATCGGATTCCGCGGCATTGGATTCCGTGTTCGAAGTGATTGTGCGTGCGGGGCGAAATGCGCCCATGGCCAAGACGTTTTTGGTGCCAGAATCCATCAACTCGGTCGGGGTGAAGGATGAGTGGAAACCGATGTACGAGTATTGCAATTCCGTGATGGAGCCATGGGATGGACCTGCGGCATTGGCGATGACCGATGGGCGCTGGGTTTGTGCGGGGCTGGATCGAAGTGGTTTGCGCCCGATGCGCTATGTCATCACCGGTGACAATCTGTTGATCGCGGGATCCGAGGCCGGCATGGTGCCAACGGACGAGTTTTCAGTGAAAGAAAAAGGCGCGTTGGGTCCAGGGCAAATGATTGGCGTGGATATGGTCGCGGGTCGATTGTTGCACGACGAAGCACTGAAAGACGAGTTGGCGACCGAGCGAGATTTTGCCGAATTTGTGCAATCTGTTGTTGATTTGGATGAATTAACAGCATCCAAGAAAGAAGCGGTTTCATTTAAGGGCAATGATCTGCGCACACGCCAAGTGGCGGCAGGGTATTCCATCGAAGAATTGGAAATGATCCTGCATCCGATGGCCGAAGATGGCAAAGAAACGTTGGCATCCATGGGGGATGATACACCGTCGGCAGTGTTGTCCGAAATGTACCGCCCGTTATCGCATTTTTTCCGGCAGAATTTTAGCCAAGTCACCAACCCACCAATCGACAGCCTGCGCGAATTTGGGGTGATGAGTTTGAAAACCCGTTTTGGCAATTTGGGCAATGTGCTGGACGAAGGTAATTCGTTGACAGAAGTGTTGTCATTGTCGTCCCCATTCGTGACCAACAGCCAGTTCGCGGCGATGGTGGACCGGTTCGGCGAAAGTGTGACAACGATTGATTGCACGTTCGCGCTGGGCGACAAAAGTGGGTTGCAAAATGGCCTGAAACGCATTCGCGAAGAGGCCGAAGATGCAGTGCGTTCGGGTGCGGGGCAAATTATTCTGACTGACAAAGCACAATCTGATACGCGCGTGCCGATGCCGATGATTTTGGCGACCAGCGCGGTGCATTCGGGGCTGACGGGTGTTGGATTACGCACCTTCTGTTCATTGAATGTACAGGCGGCAGAATGTATTGATCCGCATTATTTTGCGGTACTGATTGGGTCGGGTGCGACAACGGTAAATGCGTATTTAGCGCAGGACAGTTTGGCGGATCGGATTGATCGTGGATTGCTGGATTGCAGCCTTGAGGTCGCGATGGCGCGATATAAAGAGGCGATTAATCAAGGCTTGTTGAAGATTATGGCCAAGATGGGGATTTCGGTGATTTCATCCTATCGTGGTGGTTTGAATTTTGAGGCTGTGGGGTTGTCCCGCGCGTTAGTCGCGGAATTCTTCCCAGGCATGACCAGCCGTATTTCAGGTATCGGTCTGTATGGTATTCAGCGTAAGGTCGTGGATGTCCATGCTATGGGGTGGCTGAGAGATACAGATATTTTGCCGATTGGTGGGTTTTATAAGGCGCGACGTTCGGGTGAAAAACATGCGTGGGAAGCGCAGACAATGCATATGTTGCAATCGGCCTGTGATCGCGCAAGTTATGATATTTGGAAACAGTATTCGGCACGGATGCGGGAAAATCCACCGATTGCCCTGCGTGATTTGATGGATTTTAAGCCTGTTGCAAAACCGATTCCTGTGGATGAAGTTGAAAGTATTACGGCTATTCGCAAACGGTTTGTGACACCCGGCATGTCATTGGGTGCGCTGTCGCCAGAGGCGCATAAAACGCTGAATGTGGCGATGAATCGGATTGGTGCGAAATCGGACAGCGGCGAGGGCGGAGAAGATCCAGCACACTTCCATCCTGAACCAAACGGCGATAATCCATCTGCCAAAATCAAGCAAGTGGCGTCGGGGCGTTTTGGCGTCACGGCGGAATATTTGAACCAATGTGAAGAGCTGGAAATCAAGGTGGCCCAAGGGGCGAAACCGGGCGAAGGCGGGCAATTGCCAGGTATTAAGGTGACGGACTTGATTGCGCGTCTGCGCCATTCGACCAAAGGTGTGACGTTGATTTCACCGCCACCGCATCACGATATTTATTCCATCGAAGATTTGGCTCAGCTGATTTACGATCTGAAACAAATTAATCCGCGTGCCAAAGTGACGGTTAAATTGGTGGCCTCAAGTGGCGTTGGCACGATTGCTGCTGGTGTGGCCAAGGCGATGGCGGATGTGATCCTGATTTCAGGACACAACGGTGGCACGGGCGCGTCCCCTGCGACATCGATTAAATACGCGGGATTACCGTGGGAAATGGGACTGTCAGAAGCACATCAAGTGTTGGCGATGAACAATCTGCGCGACCGTGTAACGTTACGCACCGACGGCGGTTTGCGCACGGGGCGTGATATTGTGATGGCCGCGATGCTGGGCGCCGAGGAATACGGTATCGGTACCGCCGCGTTGATCGCCATGGGCTGTATAATGGTGCGCCAGTGTCAGTCGAACACATGTCCTGTTGGTGTCTGTGTTCAAGACGAAGAGCTGCGCAAAAAGTTTACGGGATCTGCGGATAAGGTTGTTAACCTGATTACGTTTTATGCCCAAGAGGTGCGCGAAGTTTTGGCGAGCCTTGGGTTGCGGACAATGGACGAAGCGATTGGCCGTGCGGATATGTTGGCACAGGTCAGCCGTGGGAATGCGTATTTGGACGACTTGGATTTGAACCCAATGTTGATCAGCATTGATGGCGCGGCGGATATTAAATACGACCGTGATCGCGAACGCCAATCGGTGCCTGATACGCTGGATGCTGAAATCCTAAAGGATGCGGGACCGTTTTTCAAACATGGTGAAAAGATGCAGCTGTCTTATGCGGTGCAAAATACTGCACGCACAATTGGCACGCGGGTGTCGTCCAAGATCGTAAAGAAATTCGGCATGCACAATGACTTGCTTGAGGATCATCTGACGATCAAATTGACGGGTTCTGCGGGACAGTCATTGGGGGCGTTTGCAGCACCTGGGTTGAAGTTGGAAGTGTCCGGAGATGCGAATGATTACGTGGGCAAAGGTCTGTCGGGGGGTAAAATTGTTGTGCGCCCACCATTGGCCAGCCCGCTGATTCCATCCGATAACACAATCATCGGTAACACCGTTTTGTATGGTGCGACAGCAGGCAAGTTATTTGCCAGCGGTCGCGCGGGCGAGCGGTTTTGCGTACGCAACTCTGGTGCATCTGTCGTTGTCGAGGGCTGTGGCTCCAACGGTTGTGAGTATATGACCGGTGGCGTCACGGTGATTTTGGGTCGTATAGGGGCGAATTTTGGGGCGGGTATGACCGGCGGTATGGCATATGTTTACGATCCTGATGGCGCATTTTCATCGATGGCAAATATGGAAAACATTGTCACAGTTCCCGTTAAGGTTGCGCATTGGGAACAACAATTGAAAGGGTTGGTCCAAGAGCATTTGGATGAAACCAAGAGCCCCAAGGCGGCAAAAATCCTGAACCGATGGGAAGATGAGCTAAAACATTTTGTGCAAATTTGCCCCAAAGAGATGTTGGTGCATATCCCGCATCCCATCAGCGAACAAAGCACAAAGCAGTCAGCGTAACGCGAAATTTGCTACAATTTTAAGCTGACAAAAATATCACGGGGGTCGCCTGAAAGGGTTGCCCCTGTTTTATCTGTTGAATCATTTTCAATTGCGTACTTTAAAGAATATTCAAGTATTGAGGGGATCGCGGTCAACATCTGCAAAGCTGGAGTGTGTGCGATTTATGGGATTTATGATGCGATTCTTATGGGTTTTTCTGATGTTGTTCGCGACTGTGATGGCACGTCCCGCCATGGCAGAATGCGAAAGTGGTGAAATTATAATTCGGATGAGCCATATCAACCGTTCGTTTAATCACCCCATTGGCGACGCGGCCAGCGAGCTGGAACAACGGGTGAATACGGAACTAGATGGTCTTGCCTGTATGGAGGTGTTTGGGAATTCATTACTGTACACTGATGATCGCGTTGTGCGTGCATTGTTAGACGGTGATATTCAACTGGCCGTGCCCAGCTATGGGGCGCTGGACGAATATACACGTAACTTTCGTGTTTTTGGCCTGCCTTTCGTGTTTAAGAACATCAACGCAGTTGGGCGCTTTCAAGAATCCGCTGCTGCGCGGTCGTTATTATTGTCGATGCGTGGGTTTGGTATTCGCGGATTGGATTATTGGCAAACCGGCATGTTGCAGTTAAGTGCAAATAAGCCGCTGAATAATCCTAAGGCGGCGAAGGGACTGACATTTCGCACGACCGGTTCAACCGTCAGCAATGTGCAGTTTGCAGCAATGGGCGCGTACTCCAAGCCGATAAGTTATGCCGCTTTATACAGCGCGTTGGAATCTGGGGAATTAGACGGTGCCGAGGAAAGCTGGGCTAACTTTAATGATAAACGGATCTACGAAGTACAAAGCACGTTGACTCAAACCAACCACGCGGTTGGCGGCAATGTTTTGATCATGTCGCAGGCTTGGTTCAAGACGTTGCCACCCGAAGTTTCCAAACCATTGATGAAGATTATTGCCGAGGTATCCAAAAAACAACGCGAACAAGTCGCCAGCGCAGAGGTCAAAGCCAAGGCAAAAATAATTGCTGATGGCGGAGTTATTGTTGCGTTAACGGCAGGGGAACGCGATGAATGGCGGAATGAACTGAAAGGCGTTTTCAGCCATTTCGCAGCCGAGGTGAATCCTGTTTTCACCCGTTTGATTGATCGCATAAACGCTGAGAACTAGATGTTTTTCGCGCACTAGAGTATTGCGGTGTGAAACCCGATCCTTAAATCAGAGCCGTGATGACAAAAAAACCGAAATCCACACAGGCAAATCGTACCCGACGATGGTTGCGGCGTGTGGCGGGATGCGGTGTGGTTTTGCTGTTTGTGCCCATATACGCCGTCATTTTATTTAAGTTTTTCAATCCTGGTTTCGGGTTCTATATGGCATCCGAAGCAAACCGTTTGGGCGAAATTAGGCGCGAATGGGTTGCAATTGAGCAGGTTTCACCAGTGATGGCACGATCCGCAGTGGCGGCAGAGGACGCCAGTTTTTGCACCCATTACGGTTTCGACATCGATGCCATTCGCGAGGCCATCGAGGGTGGCAGTCAGCGTGGTGCGTCAACCATCAGCCAGCAAGTGGCGAAAAACGTTTTTCTGTGGCATGGGCGCAGTTATCTGCGCAAAGGGCTGGAAGTGGGCTTTACGGTTTTGATTGAATTGATCTGGTCCAAGGAACGCATTATCGAGGTTTATCTGAATGTCGCGGAATTTGACGAAGGTGTTTTTGGAGTCAAAGCAGCAACACAGCATTATTTTGGCGCGGCACCCAATCGAATTTCAGCGACGCAAGCGGCGCGTTTGGCCGCCATTTTGCCCAACCCAAAACAACGCTCCGCAAGCAAGCCAAGTCGCTTTGTTCGTAAGCGGGCACGTGCCATTATGTCAGGCGCGCAAACAATTTTTACCGATGGGCGTGCAGATTGCCTTCTGAACAGTTGAAACTGTCGCGTATTCTTGGCACTAAGGGGGTAGATTTTCAAAAGTGATCAATAACATGCATCGACTCCATCATTTCCCGCTATCTCCTTTTTCGCGCAAAGTTCGGCTGGTTCTGGCCGAGAAGAAAATAGAGGTCGAGTTAATCGAAGAGCGTTATTGGGAACCAACCTCGGAATTCTTGCGCATGAACCCGGGCGGACGGGTGCCGGTTATGCGCTTGGATGGGCGTGTGTTTTGCGAGAGTAATGCGATTTGCGAGTTTCTGGAAGAAAAACACCCAACGCCACCATTGATGCCACGCATTGCGGAAGATCGCGCCGAAGTACGCCGTCTGGTCAGTTGGTTTGACGACGCATTTTACCGAGAGGTTACCGTCAACCTGTTAGGCGAACGGGTGATGCGCAAAGTCAAAGGCATGGGTTACCCCGACAGTCAAAATGTCAAAGAGGGTGCGCGCCGCATCAAGGTGCATTTGGATTACATGACGGGTTTGTTGGATCATCGTCGTTGGTTGGCTGGGGACGTCATGAGCTTGGCTGATTTTTCTGCCGCCGCACAATTGTCCTGTATCGACTATATTTCGGATGTAGATTGGAATCGTTCCGAAGTGGTCAAGGATTGGTACGCCAAGATTAAATCGCGTCCCGCATTCCGGACGTTATTAGCGGACCAAATCCCCGGATTTCCACAGCCTGCGCATTACGCGGATTTGGATTTTTGAGTGAGGCCCTAAAACAAGAATTAATCGCGAAAGCGACTGAATTTGGATTTACGGCCACGCGCATTTGCGCGCCAACAGATATCCCCGATGCGCCCGAACGGTTGGCACGTTTTGTAGCGGATGGTCGCCATGGCACCATGAGTTGGATGGCGGATCGCATGGGATGGCGCGGCAATCCTGCCGATTTGTGGCCAGATGCCAAGTCGGTGATCATGCTGGCCGAGGCGTATACCCCCGAACATGATCCCTTGGCGATTTTGGAACAGGCTGATCGCGCGGCGATTTCGGTTTATGCGCAGAACCGTGATTATCATGATCTGGTAAAAAAACGCCTGAAACGGTTGGGGCGGTGGTTGATTGAACAACAGGCCGAAACCGAGATTAAGGTGTTCGTCGATACGGCGCCCGTGATGGAAAAACCATTGGGTGCGGCGGCGGGTTTGGGGTGGCAAGGCAAGCATACAAATTTGGTATCGCGTGAATTGGGAAATTGGTTTTTTCTGGGTGCGATTTTTACGACTGTGGAATTGCCCAAGGATACGCCAGATGTTGATCATTGTGGGTCTTGTAGAGCCTGTTTGGACATTTGTCCGACAGAAGCATTTATTGAACCATATCAATTGGATGCGCGGCGATGCATATCGTATTTGACGATTGAACATGCCGGCCCTGTAGATTTGAAATTACGCGCCAAAATGGGTAATCGTATTTACGGATGTGATGATTGTTTGGCTGTGTGTCCGTGGAATAAGTTTGCGCAAGAAGCCCAAGAGATTGGCTATCATGCGCGGGCAGAATTTAAGGCACCTGCATTGGCACAATTGGTGACGCTGAATGACGCTGATTTTCGCACCATGTTTTCAAAGAACCCGATCAAGCGAATTGGGCGCAATCGATTTATACGCAATGTGTTATATGCGATTGGAAATTCGGGGAGACCCGAATTGGAGGCTTCTGCGCGCGCGTTACAAAATGATGATGACGCTGTCGTGCGTGACGCGGCCGATTGGGCGGTTGAGCGTTTGCAAGGGGGATTGCAATGAGCAAAGTGATGTTGAGCATCGGGCACGGTTACTCGGCGGGGGCGCTTGGGCGCCAATTATTGGCCGATGGTTGGACGGTATATGGCACGACGCGATCTGTGGACAAGGCGGCATCGCTGCAAGCCCAAGGGATAACACCGATTGTGTGGCCTGATACAGATTTGACGCCGTTTATTACGCAAGCGAGCCATGTTTTGACATCTGTTGCGCCGAACGCGAATGGCGATGCCGTGCTTGCGGCGCATGGGGATGATTTGCGAAATGGGTCGTTTGAATGGGTTGGGTATTTGTCAACGACGGGGGTTTATGGGGATCACGATGGTGGCTGGGTGGATGAAGAAACGCCGCTGAACCCGACCACCAAACGGGGCGAGATGCGCCGTGATGCAGAAGCAGCGTGGGCCGCACTGAAATTGCCGTTACATATTTTTAGATTGGCTGGAATTTACGGCCCGAACCGTGGCCCGTTTGCCAAAGTACGTGCAGGAACGGCGCGCCGGATTATGAAAAGCGGCCAAGTTTTCAGTCGTATTCATGTGGATGATATTGCCCAAGTGTTGGCCGCCTCGATTGATGCGCCGCGTTCGGGTGCCATTTACAATTTGTGCGACGACGATCCTGCCCCGCCCGAAGACGTAATTGGGTATGCTGCGAAATTATTGGGCATGCCAATGCCCGTGGCCGAGGGTTTTGAAACGGCAGACATGACGCCAATGGCGCGAAGTTTTTACGCTGAAAACAAAAAAGTTCGCAATGATTTGATCAAAAGCGAGCTGGGAATTTCGTTGAAATTCCCAGATTATCGCGTCGGATTAGAAACTTTGTTGGCGCAAAGCTAGCCGCGTTCAATTGCGATTGCCGTGCCTTCGCCACCGCCGATGCAAATTGCCGCGATGCCGCGTTTTAATCCACGGGCTTCCAATGCGTTCAACAGCGTGACAATGATGCGTGTTCCAGAGGCACCAATTGGGTGACCCAAAGCGCATGCGCCGCCATAGACGTTTAGTTTTTCACGGTCAATTCCCAATTCCTGAGCGAAGGCCATTGGCACAACGGCGAATGCTTCGTTCACTTCCCACAGATCCACATCATCCACAGACCACCCAATGTTTTTCAACAGTTTTTGCGCGGCTGGAACCGGGGCAGTTGTGAACCATTGTGGTTCGTGCGCATGGCTGGCGTGGCCGATGATGCGGGCGCGGATTGGCATATCGTTGGCAACTGCATTTTCGTGAGATGTTAAAACCATTGCTGCTGCGCCATCGGAAATAGACGATGCGTTGGCGGCGGTAACAGTGCCGTCTTTGGTAAATGCTGGGCGCAGTTGAGGGATTTTTTCGGGGCGTGCTTTGGCGGGTTGCTCGTCCGCGGATATGACGGTTTCCCCTTTGCGGGTCTTTACGGCGAAGGGTGTGATTTCTGCGTCCCATGCCCCTGATTTTTCGGCGGCCAGTGCGTTGGACAGGGACCGCAGTGCAAATGCATCCTGATCTTCGCGGCTGAATTGGTATTTTTGGGCGCAAAGTTCGGCAAAATGACCCATCAATTTACCATCTTCATAGGCGTCCTCTAGGCCATCAAGAAACATGTGATCCTTAAGGACAGCGTGACCAAGGCGTGCACCCGAGCGATTGCTGGGTGAAAGATAAGGAGAAAGGGTCATGCTTTCCATGCCGCCTGCAACCATGGTTGTTTGCGAACCGGCAATGATTTGATCATGCGCGGTCATTACGGTTTTCATGCCCGAACCGCACACTTTGTTCACCGTGGTGCAGGGTGTTGATTGTGGCAGACCAGCACCCAATGCGGCCTGACGCGCGGGTGCTTGGCCAAGGCCAGCGGGTAAAACACACCCCATCAACACTTCGTCGATGGCGTCGTTGGATAGGCCCGCGTTTTCAACAGCGCCCTTGATTGCGGCCGCACCCAGTTCGGTGGCAGGAGTCGCGGCAAAATCGCCTTGAAATCCGCCCATAGGCGTGCGCGTGGCACCAGCGATGACAACTGTTTTGGTCATGATTTACCCTTTACATATGCCCAAAGTTGGCGCCCATTTCAGGGCTTACAAGGCTGGGCGGTTTTTGATTTCTTTTTGGTAGCCGTAAGGTGTGACGTTTGCAACCATATCCAACGCGGATGATATGCGATAATGGTATCAACGGCGATTTTCCGCGTGTTCAAAAATGGCGAATATTGGTATATCTTGCAGGCTATATGATGCTGAAATACGATACAATGGATCAAAAACTTATAATATATGGGTAATATATTTTTAAAAATTGAAACCACCTAATTGACTAGCTAAATAGAAATCAGCTTTTTGGAGAAATTGAATGTTAAAAGTCGTACTCACCGCAACATTATTAGTGTCCCTAACTGCGTGTGGCGCGTCGATTTCGACGGGTGGGGCAAATGGGAGCGGCGCACCAGGCGATGGCACCACGGTGATTAGCATGAGCCGTATCGGCGAAAACAAAGTGCAAAACAGGCAATTGGATGCTGTGAATGCAATTCGTCAGTCGCGTGGATTATCGCCCGTTACGGTAGATCCGCGATTGGTTCAGGCGGCGCAATTACATGCCGAAGACATGTTTAAACAAAAGCGCCCGTGGAATTACGGCTCGGACGGTTCTACGCCGCTTGATCGCGTTGCACGTGTCGGTTATACGGGGCAATTGCTGGGTGAAAATGTATCCGAAACATTCGAGGATGATTTAAATACATTGGATGCATGGGTCAGTGATCCCACCGCGTCGATCAGTATTTTGGACGAACGCGCCCGTGATATTGGGATTGCATGGTACCAAGATGATACTGGCAAAATCTGGTGGGTTCAGATTATTGGTGGCTAAAGCGTTCGACGCTTTAGCAACTTGATTGACCTTAGGGTTTGATAAAAACGGGTGTGCCCTTTTTGACCATAGCATATACCCATGCGATTTCACGGTCTGAAATGGAAACACATCCAGCAGTCCAATCGCGCCGTCCGCGTTCACCTTTGTAACGTGGGCCGCCGTGGATAAAGATATCGCCACCCGGATTAACACCCGCCGCCGCCGCAAGGGCGCGATCATTGGCGTTGGGATAGTTTATGCCCAAACTTAAGTAGTAGCGGCTGTTTGGGTTTATACGGTCAATGTAATACAGACCCTCTGGTGTGCGACCATCGCCTTCTTGTTGTTTTTGACCTGTGGGGCTGAAGCCGAGATCGATCCTGAACTTGCGGATGGTTTTCGTTCCTGACAACAAGTACATACGCCGTTTGGTTTTATCGATCAGCAGTTGGGTAATCTCGGGGCCGTTGTATTTTGGAATTCGTTTGGTGACTGCTTGGGCATTAACCGTGCCTGCAAACAAATTGAATGCCAGCAATGCGGCAATAAAAATGCGTATCATTGACCTTGTACCTCCGCAGCCATTTGCTTGGCTGATTTGCGTTCGCGTTCTGTCGCGCTTTTCAATTGGCCGCAGGCGGCCATGATGTCTTCGCCGCGCGGTGTGCGCACCGGACTGGCGTAGCCTGCTTTGTTAACAATGTCTGCGAAACTCTCGATTCGTTCCCAGTCGGACCGCTCGTAAGGCGAACCGGGCCATGGGTTGAATGGAATCAAATTTATTTTGGCGGGAATGCCCGCGATCAGGTTGACCAAACGCAATGCATCCGCATCAGAATCGTTCACATCCTTAAGCATCACATATTCAAAAGTAATCCGTTCCGAATTGGACAGACGGGGATAGTCGCGACAGGCCTGTAACAGTTCAGCAATTTTATGTTTGCGATTGATGGGCACCAACACATCGCGCACATCGTCCGTTGTGGCGTGGAAGGAAATTGCCAACATGCAACCAATCTCTTCGCCGGCGCGGATGATTTCGGGGACGACGCCCGATGTAGACAGGGTGATGCGGCGGCGCGAAAGGGCGATACCTTCGTTATCCATGGCGATCAACATCGCGTCGCGCACGTTGTCTGTATTATACAGCGGTTCACCCATGCCCATCAAAACGATGTTGGATACCAGACGTTTTTCGCCCGCAAATCTGTCCCACTCTTCCAGATCATCGCGTGCAATCAGGATTTGACCAACGATTTCAGCAGTGGTTAGGTTGCGCACCAACTTTTGTGTGCCCGTGTGGCAAAATGTGCAGGTCAGGGTACAGCCGATTTGGCTGCTGATACACAATGTGCCGCGATCAGTTTCGGGGATATAGACCGCCTCTACCTCGTGACCACCTGCGATGCGTAGCAGATATTTGCGTGTGCCATCCTCGGAAACTTGTTTGGTCACGATTTCGGGGCGGGCAAGAGAGAAATTCTCCTCTAACGATGCGCGGATATCCTTGGATAGCGTTGTCATTTCGTCAAAACGACGCGCACCTTTCACATACAGCCACTGCCAAATTTGAGCGGTGCGCATTTTGATTTGTTTTTGCGGAATGCCAAATTCACCCAATTTCTGTGCCAATTCTTCGCGGCGTAAACCGATAAGGTTCGGCAAAGCGCCATCAACCGCTTTGCGCGGGATGGTCATGACGTCGGGGGTAATCGGGGTCTTGGATGACATGGAAAATATCCTAACTCGTTAGAGCGGCTTCTAGAATACTTCCGAGCAGATAAGAAGGGATTAAATTAAGGCAACATCGGTGAGTGCTTTGCTAAATGCCACAGCGTGTTTTGGCATCCTTTAGCGCGGCGGTGAACCCTTTCAGTGAAAAAGTATCCTTGGTTTGGGTGCCGCGTGCAGATTGTGCGCGCACAATTGCATCAGAACCCTTGGTCATAGAGACGCGGATTTGCGTGTCGATTGCGGATGACGCAGGCCATGCAAATTCGCCCTCTGGCACCATATCATAGGTCGCAGAGCCGATTTGTAATTTCACGACCTGTCCCGGATTGAAAGGGTAGCCGCCGCCAAACGAAACTTCGCCGATAATTTTTTGGGAAGGAAGGTATGTGACATACATCAGGATGTCGCCACGTTTTACGTTCGGTGCGGGTTTGCCGCCGCGTGTGTTTTCGACTTTTTCGACGTTTGAAACCAACCAACATTCCTTGGGACTTTCGGCGGTGTAAACGGCCCAATCGTCGAAGGCCGCAACGCGCTGTTGTGCGAATGCGGGTGTCATGATGGTTGTTGCTGTAACCAATGTGGTAATGATTGTTTTCTTCATGGGCCTGTTTGACCTTTCAAATGTCTGCCTGTCCACGGTGGCTTGGCGCCTTGGTGTGGAATTATTGATCACATTATAACAAAGAAAGGCCTCGATTCCAGCCCCCAATATAAACTAGGCTGAATTTAGCGAATTCATGTCTCAAAGGGTCAAAATGTCAGAAGTATTAGTCGAAGTGTGGCGTGGGCCATTTTTGGAATGTCAGCACCGTGGTCATGCGGTTGTCGTGAACGCCAAGGGCGATGTGATGGAGAGTTGGGGAAACCCGATGCAAGAAATCTTGCCACGATCTTCATCCAAAATGTTGCAGGCCTTGCCGTTGGTGGAAAGTGGCGCGGCCGATAGGTTTGGATTAGGAACAGAGCAACTGGCGCTGGCTTGTGCGTCGCATAACGGCAACCCGATGCATACCGAAGGTGTGCAAAAATGGTTGTCAGGTTTGGATCTAGGCGAGAGTGATTTGCGGTGCGGTGCCCATTGGCCCACGGGTCGCAAAACCGCAAACGCATTGGTAAAGGCGGGTGAAAAGCCGTGCCAGTTTCACAACAATTGCTCAGGCAAACACTCGGGGTTTTTGACGCTGAATAAACATTTGGGCGGGGGTGCAGAGTATGTAGACATCAATCACCCTGTGCAAAAGGCAGCCTTGGCAGCGTTTGAGGAAACCACAGGCGAAACATCGTCCGGTTATGGGATAGATGGCTGTTCCGCACCCAATTTTGCCACCAGCCTGAAAGGGTTGGCGACAGCAATGGCGCGGATGGGTGACGGCACCCGAGGCACGGGTGGATTGCGCTTGGTCGAAGCCATGGCGAAACACCCTCTGTTGGTCGCGGGCGAAGGCCGTGCGTGTTCCGAGATGATGGATGCCATTGGTGGGCGTGTGGTTTTGAAAACTGGCGCCGAAGGTGTGTTTATTGCGATCTTGCCAGAACAAGGTTTGGGCGTTGCGGTGAAAATCGAGGACGGGGCAACACGCGCGTCTGAATGCGCCACTGCGGCATTATTGGTGCGTTTGGGCGTGGCAGATGGTGCGCATCCGATGATCCAAAAACGTATGACGCCAGCATTGAAAAATGCGGCCGGTTTGGTCGTTGGTGGCATTCGCCCTGCGGATGGTTTGTTAAGTGTGAAGAGGTAAACTTAACGGCCTTCGGCCCGAAGATATTTGAACAAAGTAAAGGGGCGCGATTTTGCGCCTCTTAATCGTTGGGGAGTGTGTTCGTTGCGGGTGTGAACATATGCACGTCGCGCCGTGGATACGGAATTTCGATATTGTTTTCCTTAAGCGCGTCCCACAGTGCCAGATAGACATTGCCGCGAATATTGGTCAGGCCGGCGGTTGGATCTTTTATCCAGAAGCGTAATTTGAAATCGATGGACGAGTCGCCAAAGTTGATGATGTGACAGACGGGCGCGGGATTAGAAACCACACGATTGATCGACTTTGGCGATTCTGTCGCGATACGCTTCACCTCGTGGGGGTCGCTGTCGTAGGAGACACCAAAGTGAATGTCGAGGCGTACGAAATCCGATGAATGCGTCCAGTTGATAACTTGGCTGGTGATAAAGTCCTCGTTTGGAACCAGATATTCACGCCCATCACGGGTTGTGATGGATGCGTAGCGTGCGCCCAAGGATGTGATCCACCCAAAAGTTTCGCCAAGGGAAATCACGTCCCCTGGTTTGATGGATTTATCCAACAGGATGATCACGCCCGAAACCAAGTTCGAGACGATTTTTTGCAGACCAAAGCCAAGACCCAAGCCAATGGCACCCGTCAGTAGTGCAAGGTTGGACAGATCGAATCCGATGGTTTTCACCCCGATCAGCGCCGCAAGACCGTAAAACAAGATTTGCGACATCTTTTGCATCAAAACCTTGATTGACGGTGAAATATCAGTCGAGGCGTTCAGGCGGGATGTTGTGGTTTTGGTCAAGAATCCCGCAATAACGAACAGCAACGCCAACGTGAACAGCGCGGTCAGAATCATTAACACGGACAGCCGAAATCCCGATGTTTCAAATGCCAAACTGTCCAACAGGCCGCTGACATTTTCCCACAGACCTGTAATTGTCAGTGCGGCGTATGCCCAGCCAAACGTGCGAATTAACGTGCGCACGGATTGATTGGAAATCAGACGTGTGAACACAGCAATTAGGAACCACGCCGTGGCGACTGAGGCGGCGATATAGATGAAATAGCTGCGCGATGGCCATGTGGCGGCTTGCATCACGAAATAAGTGACCCAAGAAACCACCATGAAAAACACTAGTTCAAGGCGTGCGACGATCAGTGCGCCAATGCGAAGGGTTATCTTGGAGTATCCACCCTCTGCTAATTGTTTGCGAATGGCAGGGCGGCATGTGATTTTTAAAAGATAGGCCGCGACGATAATCGCAACGATGATGCCGATTTGATAAAGAGTCCATTTCTGCCCAAGCCGTGCGATGAAACCTGAAAAGACATCGGCCAACATGTTGGCCTGTTCGACCACCGCTTCGGTGCTTTGCGCCAACGTTTTTACTGTGGGTTCAACCTCTGTTGGGGGTTGGGGTGTTGATGTATGTAATGGGTCGGCCACGGCTCTCTCCTGCTTGGGGATAGATTAGGGGGACACTTCGTTTCGGGCAAGAGCCAAGTCAGGTTGTGAAACCAGAGCCTTGAAGTGATGCGTACAAAGGGGTATTGCGCGTGTATGACACTTATTTTTGACATGGATGACAAGACCAGATTGCCGTGGCGGTTTCACGGCGAGTTCCTGTGCATGATGGGCGATCTGTAAACGCCGCCATATTAGCCTGCCTCACATAACGAAATTCTAGCGGAGGAGACATTTCATGTCCGCACCTAAAACACTCTATGATAAAATCTGGGACGCACACGTCGCCCACGAAGCCGATGATGGCACATGCCTGTTGTATATCGACCGCCACTTGGTTCACGAAGTGACCAGCCCACAAGCCTTTGAAGGTTTGCGCATGGCAGGGCGTAAGGTACGCGCACCACAAAAAACAATTGCGGTGCCTGATCACAACGTTCCAACAACAATTGATCGCGCCGATGCATCGACGATGACAGAAGATAGCCGCGTTCAGGTGGACGCGCTGGACGCCAACGCCAAAGAGTTTGGCATCCATTATTATCCCGTATCAGATGTTCGCCAAGGTATCGTACATATTGTGGGTCCCGAACAGGGTTGGACATTGCCCGGTATGACCGTTGTTTGTGGCGACAGTCACACCGCGACACACGGCGCGTTTGGTGCGTTGGCGCATGGCATCGGGACGTCCGAAGTTGAGCATGTTTTGGCAACACAAACGTTGATCCAAAAGAAATCCAAAAACATGATGGTGGAAATCACAGGGTCGTTGCGCCCCGGTGTGACTGCCAAAGATATTACCATGAATGTCATTGGTAAAACCGGCACTGCGGGTGGTACGGGTTACGTGATTGAATATTGTGGCCAAGCGATTGAAGAGCTGTCCATGGAGGGCCGCATGACGGTTTGTAACATGGCAATCGAGGGTGGCGCGCGCGCTGGCTTGATCGCACCGGATCAGAAAACCTTTGATTATTGTAACGGTCGCCCGAACGCGCCAAAGGGTGCGGACTGGGATGCGGCGATGGAAAACTGGAAAACATTGTACACTGACGCGGATGCACAGTTCGATTTGGTTATCACCATCAAAGGCGAAGATATTGCTCCGTCCGTGACATGGGGCACATCACCAGAAGATGTGTTGCCAATTGATGCAGTTGTTCCCGCACCCGAAGATTTCGAAGGCGGCAAAGTTGACGCCGTTAAGCGTGCGTTGGCGTACATGGGTCTGACACCGGGTCAAAAACTGACCGATGTTGAAATTGATACTGTTTTTATCGGATCATGCACCAATGGCCGCATCGAAGACTTGCGTGCCGCTGCAGGCGTGCTGAAAGGCAAGAAAATCAAGGACGGCATGCGGGCGATGGTTGTACCGGGTTCAGGGTTGGTGCGTGCCCAAGCCGAAGAAGAGGGCTTGGCGCAAATTTTCATCGACGCAGGATTCGAATGGCGTATGGCGGGTTGTTCCATGTGTCTGGCGATGAACCCAGATCAACTGGCACCACAAGAGCGGTGTGCGGCAACGTCGAACCGTAACTTTGAAGGTCGTCAAGGCCGTGGTGGTCGGACGCATCTGGTATCACCAGTGATGGCAGCAGCAGCGGCGGTGACAGGCAAGTTGACGGATATTCGCACCTTTGGAGGAGCAGCATAATGGATAAATTTACAAACGTTTCTGGCGTTGCGGCACCAATGCCATTGGTCAATATCGACACAGATATGATCATCCCAAAGCAGTTTTTGAAAACGATCAAGCGTTCAGGTCTGGGCGTGAACTTGTTTGATGAAATGCGCTACAATCAGGATGGTTCTGAAATCGCTAACTTTGTTTTGAACCAACCTGCGTATCGCAATGCACAAATTATTATAGCAGGCGAAAATTTCGGATGTGGATCATCGCGCGAGCATGCGCCGTGGGCATTGAAAGATTTTGGAATTTCCGTTGTGATTTCAGAGAGTTTCGCTGACATCTTTTATAGCAACTGTTTTAAGAATGGTATCTTGCCAATCATGCTGCACAAAGAGGCGGTTGATGTGTTAATGGAAGATGCAACCAAAGGTGAAAATGCGCGTATTTCCATAGACTTAGAGAGCCAAACGGTTTCTTCAACGGACGGTACAGAATTCGCCTTCAAAGTGGATGCATTCAAAAAGCACTGCTTGCTGAATGGTTTAGATGACATCGGTTTGACCTATCAAAAGATCGACGCAATTGATGCATACGAAAAGGATCAGTCTGAAAAGACACCTTGGCTGTGATGCCACATTTATGACACAATTCTAGGGGCGCCGTTTGTGGCGCCCTTTACTTTTGTATTGATTTAGAATGGTAGTTAAAACAACACGTTAAAAATAGTAACAGTTTATAAAGGGGTGGCTTTATGATCAAACAAGTATTCGGCGCACTTCTTCGTGCAGTCATTGTCGTATTCATTATTGTAATACCATCGGCGTCCGTTTCCGCAGGCGCTAGCCACGCGCAATTGTTTACGTTTACTTTTGCTCTGTTAGCGGGATCTATCGTGTTTGTTGAATACTTGGTCGAAACGCCTGCCGTGCTAGAGTTTCGTTTCGCCAGCCCCTACAATCGTTTACGCATTATGGGCGCAGCGGTTTTAGCCTTGGTTTTGGCGTTAAGCCTGAGTAGCCAAGTTTTGATTGGCGAAGGTATTCTGCCCAGCATCGCAACACTGGCGGAACGCGCGATGACAAATTGGAACAGCCCGGCCACCCTGATGGTTAACGCATTTGGTTTCGAGGATGCTGGATTTTATAATTTAGTGTTTCGCATCGCCAGCTTTCTGTTTTTTATCGGTTTGTTTTTCGCAATTGTTTTTGGCGCCTACGTTTGGTTGGGCGCATGGCCATTAAGTAAGCAGGGTTTTAATCTGTGGCCTAACATGCCCAGCTTTACCGCACGCGCGGGTCAAAAGGCATCGACCAAGATTTTGCAGGTCGCAATCCTTAGCGTCGCGTTGGCGTTGACCTTGCCCTATATCCTGCCCGCTGCGGTAAAGTATGGACGTAATAGTATCGGATTGAATTTCGAAGACAGCAGATTGCTGTTGTATTGGGTTTTGCTGTTTTGGGCACTAACGCCTGCGATGGCATTGTTTCGGGCGATTTCGCTGCTGAAGCTGGCGTTTTTAGCGGAGAATATCCGTAAATTCGAATAGACGTTTTACGCCAATCCCTTGACCACTTGGCACTGACGCAGTAGTTCGACTTCGAAACAGTTTTAGGAAAAATCCATGAGCAATCCATCCTTGTTAATTTTGCCTGGTGACGGCATTGGCCAAGAAGTAATGGCAGAAGTTCGCAAAATCATCGAATGGTATGGTGAAAAGCGTGATCTGAAATTTGACGTGTCCGAAGATTTGGTTGGCGGCGCGGCGTATGACAAACACGGCACACCATTGCACGACGACACAATGGCCAAAGCGCAATCAGTGGATGCAGTTTTATTGGGCGCTGTAGGCGGCCCGAAATACGACGATTTGGATTTTTCAGTAAAGCCTGAGCGCGGCTTGTTGCGGTTGCGCAAGGAAATGGATTTGTTTTCCAACCTGCGCCCAGCACAATGTTTTGATGCGCTGGCTGATTTTTCGTCGTTGAAGAAAGAATTGGTTGCGGGTCTGGATATTATGATCGTGCGCGAATTGACATCCGGGTCATATTTTGGAGAGCCACGCGGTATTTTCATCGAAGATGGCCAACGCGTGGGTATCAACACGCAACGTTACACCGAGGGTGAAATCGACCGCGTTGCACGCAGTGCCTTTGAATTGGCGCGCCGTCGTAGCAACAAAGTGTGTTCGATGGAAAAAGCGAACGTGATGGAAAGCGGTATCCTGTGGCGTGATGTGGTGAGCGAAGTTCACGCCGCCGATTACGCCGATGTGGAATTGTCCCACATGTATGCGGATGCGGGTGCGATGCAATTGGTGCGTGCACCAAAACAATTTGATGTGATTCTGACGGACAATCTGTTTGGTGATTTGCTGTCTGATACGGCAGCGATGTTGACGGGTTCATTGGGCATGTTGCCGTCCGCATCATTGGGCGCGCCGATGGAAAGTGGCCGCCCCAAAGCGATGTATGAACCAGTTCACGGTTCCGCGCCTGACATCATGGGTCAAGACAAAGCAAACCCATGTGCATGTGTGTTAAGTTTCGCCATGGCGTTGCGGTATTCGTTTGATCAAGGCACAGAAGCGGATCGTTTGGAAGCAGCAGTCGAGGCCGTATTGGCCAGCGGTGTGCGCACTGGTGATTTGATGCAGGCCGATGGCGGCAAACCCGTTGGCACCAAGGCAATGGGTGATGCAATTGTTGCCGCATTGGACGCATCGCTGTAATTCACGGCACTAATTTTTTGAAAGGGCGTACAGTTTGTGCGCCCTTTTCACATCGATGTTAGTGGTATTCGAAATTAACTTGGTGTTAAATATCGCCACAAGGAGACGCCGATGAACCGCCGTATATTTTTCACGACTTTGATGGCCAGCACTGCGCTGACAAATATGGCGCGTGCGCAAGAGTTCAATGTGGTCACAGCGCAAGATGCCCTGATTTTTGGCGATGGATTCACGTTGTTCAAAGCGCTGGAATGGATCCGCGAACGTGGATCGGATGACATGGCCGCCAGCATTATCCAAGCCATGCGATTTTCCCGTGCGCCCGCGAATATGTTTACGGAAACCCTGACGGCGATTACCGGTGTGAATGTCGGCTTGGATTGGAATAAGTGGATGATCTGGCAGGAACAAAATCCACAGATCAAACCGCATCCCGTTTTCGTGGATTTTAAACGATCACTATATTTGCGGATTGACCCGAATTTTGATGCGTTCCTAAATCTTAAATATCTAACGCCTGATAAAATGGATATCCGTCTGGAAGAGATCACTTGGGGGGGTGTGAAAAAGGACGGCATTCCATCGCTGGATCAGCCCCGCATGACAATTCCCGAAGCGGTCACATATATGCGCGATGATGATTTGGTGTTTGGCGTTGCGATTAATGGCGATGTGCGCGCCTATCCCCTGCGGATTATGGGATGGCATGAAATGTTCAACGACGTGATTGGCGAAGTGCCTGTGGCGTTGGCGTATTGCACATTATGTGGGTCTGGTATTGTGTATGAAACGACCGTCGAGGGTCGCGAGGCACCGTTTGTTTTTGGTTCGTCTGGATTTCTATATCGCTCGAACAAATTGATGTTTGATCGCGAAACCAATTCGTTGTGGAATCAATTTACCGGCAAACCTGTGGTCGGACCATTGGTTTCAGAAGGTATTGAATTAAAACAGCGCCCCGTCGTGATCACCAGTTGGGGCGCATGGAAAGCGGCAAATCCGCTGACGCTTATTTTGGATATTAACACAGGATATGCACGCGATTACGGATCGGGTGTTGTGTATCAGGATTATTTCGCATCAGATGATTTGATGTTCCCAGTGGCGGTAGCTGCAAGCCCGCAAAAAGCCAAAGAATATGTATTCGGCATCCGCACCTTCGGTGCATCCAAAGCGTGGCCACTGAAGGCGTTCACAGACACGCCGGTGATCAATGACACGATTGGCGACACGCCGGTTGTTTTGTTGGGAAATGTCGAAACCCGCACTGTGCGCGCGTATGAACGTGGTGAATTTGAATTCACGCGCGACGCGGGTGGGCTGTTGAAATCTCAAGGTGGTGCAACGTGGATCGAAGAGGAAAACGGCCTGATCAGCGCCACGGATCAGATGCTGCCGCGCATAGCTGGCAGCATTTCGTATTGGTTTGCATGGAACAGTTATTTGGGCAGTCAATCCGAGGTTTATAGCCCTAATTAGCGGGCAGGATCAGCGGGTAATCCGCACCAATCCCATGCACCAAATCACGCGGTTTGATAATCACCTGTGTCACCGCATCAGGAATAATAACGCCCGACAATGAGCGCGTGAAGGGTTGTTCATTCACATGGGGATGAACCAAAACGCGGTAGCCAAGTTCAGTGCCGTCAGGTGCATAAACACCCCAACCATCCGCATAATTTTCCCACCCTGTGTCGGCGTGTTCAATGGCCACGGAAAACGTCCATGTTTGCCCTGATTTCACAGCTGTGGCATCCACCACGACGGCGGGGCCCGCAATGGCGATGCTGGGGATTAGATACAACAATATAGCGATCAGTTTCATAGCGGCATTCTAACCACTCTTCCCTTTTGTACAAGGGCGGGGTATAGGCGCGTTGTTCCGATAGGGACTTGTCCAAACTTTAACTTAGGAGACCTAAAATGGGTTACCGTATTGTTGTCGTTGGTGCTACTGGCAATGTAGGCCGCGAAATGCTGAATATTCTTGATGAACGTCAATTCCCGATCGATGCGATCGAAGTACTTGCAAGCCGCAGGTCACTGGGAACGGAATGTATGCTGGGCGACAAAACGATGAAGACGAAGGATTTGGACACCTTTGATTTCACGGGTTGGGACATTGCATTGTTCGCTGTTGGATCAGATGCCACGAAAAAATACGCACCGATTGCCGCCAAGGCGGGCTGTGTCGTGATCGATAACAGCAGCTTGTATCGTTACGACCCACAGGTGCCACTGATCGTGCCAGAGTGTAACTCAGAAGCAATCCATGGGTATTCACAGAAAAATATTATCGCCAATCCAAACTGTTCAACTGCACAAATGGTTGTGGCGCTAAAGCCATTGCATGATCGCGCGAAAATCAAGCGGGTTGTTGTGTCCACGTATCAATCTGTGTCTGGCTCGGGCAAAGAGGCGATTGACGAGCTGTGGAATCAAACCAAGGGTAAATATGTTCCAGGCCAAGAGGTTGCAGCAAAAGCATATCCCAAGGAAATCGCGTTCAACGTGATACCTCATATTGATGTATTTATGGAAGACGGCCAAACCAAAGAAGAATGGAAAATGGTCGCCGAGACGAAAAAGATCGTTGATCCAAAAATTAAGGTTACGGCCACATGTGTGCGCGTGCCCGTGTTCGTCGGACACTCAGAAGCGATCAACATCGAGTTTGAAGAGTTTTTGGACGAAGATGAAGCACGCGATATTTTGCGTGAATCACCCGGTATCATTGTGATCGATAAGCGCGAAGATGGTGGATATGTCACGCCGATTGAATGTGTTGGTGAATATGCCACATTCATCAGCCGCATTCGCCAAGATCCAACCATTGATAACGGTATTAACCTGTGGTGCGTTTCGGACAACCTACGCAAAGGGGCGGCGTTGAATGCCATTCAGATCGCTGAACTACTTGGTCGTGAAGTTCTGAAAAAGGGCTGATACCCCGCCATTTGGCAATTTACCGCTTTATATCAATGCCCGCCTTTGCGCGGGCATTTTTTTGTGGTCTGATGGGATCAACACAGGAGGATATTTTATGCGATTAATTATTGGATGTTTGGCAGGGTTATTGGCCAGCAGTGCATTTGCAGATGAGTTTTCAGTTCAGTCAAAGGTTAGCGATGTTTTAGTAACACCCAGTGGTGGAATTTTGACCCGTGCAGTGCCTGTGGATTTGTCCGCTGGAACACATGAAATCACAATTTTCGGCGCGTCGGTTGGCGATACAGCAACGGGCAATGGCATTGATTTTCCAGGTGGGTCTGGTCTGACGTTGATTTCAAAATCAGGCGAAATGGCGATTGCGCGTGATCCAATTTATAAACAATCCTCGGAATACCAAGCGTTAGAGCGTGATGTGGATACGGCACGTGCACAGTTGCATTCACACCGTAAATTAGAGAGCGAACAACAGGCGGTCGTTACGGCAACCGAGGTGCGTTTGACGTTTGTGAAACAGTTCGCCAATGGCGCCAGCACGGTTCTGTCATTGGAACAGCTGTCCGATCCAAACCTGATTTCCAACCTGACAAGTCAGCTGGGCGAACAAGCGGCCAAGGCGGTGATCGAAAATCAAGAGGCCAAGCGTAAAATGGAAGCAATGCACGTGTTGGGGCAGGATTTACAGGGCGCATTTGATCGGGCAGTTTTGCGATTGGAAAACATCACACCCGAAAACCGCAACCAGCAGATTTTAAAACTTACCATCAATGCGGCGCAACCGTTCAAGGGTAATATTGGTTTGCGGCACATGGCACGGAATGTGCAATGGAATATGCTAAGTGATGTGCTGTTGACACAGGACAAAACCAAAGGTGCGTTGCAGATCGCGCAAAAGGCGGTGGTGACACAGCAAACGGGCGAGGATTGGGACGATGTGACAGTCACCCTGTCGACGGTCGATTTGAACCGCGCGTCAGGTACGCAATTGCCGTACCCGTGGATTAAACGCCTGTATGATCCTGCGAAAAACAAATCAAAACGAACACTGAGCGTGACACAGTCGTATGAATCCGATGTCATGGGGAGCTTGGCGGCTGCGCCAAGGATGGCCGAAGAATCGGCCGATATTGGCAATGCAATGCGTGTTGCGGGTCAAACACAGATTTTCACAATTAACGCGCCTGTGGACATAAAATCGAACGGCGATGTTGTGACGTTGCCGTTGCAGGAAATCGATATGGATGTTGATCTGTATGCGCGTGCCACGAATAGCGATGCGGCTGGGTTTTTGTATGCAGACATCACCAACGAAACCGGTGGGCGGATATTACCAAGTCAGGCCAGCCTGTATCGCGATGGGCAATATTTTGGCGACTTTATAATGCCAGAAATCGTGGCGGGTGATGAATACCCGTTGCAATTGGGCGTGCTGGATGGGTTGCGCGTCGATTATTCAGTAATCAAGCGCGAGGATGGTGATCGTGGGTTATTGTCCAGCTCGCAAATCGCAGAATCGCGATTTAAAACAGTTGTGACCAGCCTGTTGGATTACGATATTCCTGTGCGCCTGTATGACCGCATTCCGGTTTCAGAATCCGAGGATTTGATCATCAAGGAGTATGCCAAACCCGCGATTTCAGAGCGTGATATTAAGGGACGTCGCGGTGTGGTGTCGTGGAATTGGGATATGGCAGCAGGCGCCGCGCAAACAATTGAATTTGGCTATGACCTAAGCTGGCCATCGGGTTTTGTTGTTGAATAACGAAACTGTGAAAATGGCATGCTTGAATAGGTTTGCCGAATACGTAATTCTATCGTGATAACTTGAGGAGAGATTATGAAAAAATTAATAGCAAGCGTCGCAATGATTGGCGCGATGACAACGGGTGCCTTTGCGGATGTAGACGCCAATATTTTGGCGCGCCAAGCAGCAATGAAAAATGTCGGCGCCGCCGCCAAACTTGGTGATTTTGCGGCAATAAGTAAGGCCGCTTTGGTTGCCAAAGAAGCATTTATGGTCGACACGACAGCAGACAGTTCCCTGCCAACAGCGGCACGTCCAGAAATTTGGGCAAACAAAGATGCGTTCGATGTTCTGATGGACACGTTGATTTCAAAGTCAGCCGCCGCAGACAAATCTGTTTTTGGTAGCTGCAAGGCGTGCCATGCGGACTATCGCCTTAAAAACTAAATCGCGACAAATTTCTCAGCGGCGGGATCGTAATGTTCCAAAGTTCCGTCGCTGATATCCAAAATGACCGCATGAATTGCCAACTCTTCGGCAGCAACCCGTTCGGATACGAAGGGGAAGGTCATCAAGTTTTCAATAGATGCCAAAATTCCTTGCCGTTCCATACGCGCAACTTGTTCGGCGTCTGTTCCACCTGATTTGGCAACTTTTTCATATGTTGGGCGTAGGATATCCATCCAGCGGCCAACGAAACTGGTGGTTTTTTCCAATTCGGGTGCTTTGCCCGAACACATGTCATGACACCCTTGAACACCACCACACAGAGAATGCCCCATCACCATCAAATTGGTCACACCCAATGCCGTGACCGCATATTCAACGGCGGCTGATGTTCCGTGGTAATCCTCGTTTGGGGCATAAGGGGGCACAAGGTTTGCGATGTTGCGGTGGATAAAAAAATCACCAGTGTCTGCGCCAAAAATAGAGGTGGCATGCACGCGGCTGTCACAACATGAAATGATCATGGTGCGCGGATGCTGACCGCCCTCGGCCAGACGCGCATACCATGCTTTGTTTTCTTGAAAACTGGTTGCCTTCCACCCGTGGTAACGATTGATCAGGCTAGACGGGAGCGGTTTGGCGGGAATTGTCATAACGAATGCTCTCTGTTGGTTTAAACAGTTTTGCTAAATTTACGCACATAATTCAACCCCTTGCGTGCGTGTTGCTTACCTTCTGTTTAACACCTTTGGGTAGGACTGTAGCATCTTTGAGCGAGGGTAAATTCATGGATGAAATGGTTATAGCATTAAAATATGCAGAAGTTCCGATCGTACAGCCAGAAGCAATGCAATCATTGCAGGCATCAATGGGCATTGACGAATGCAAAGACGTCATCGAACGTGCAGCATTTGAATTATCAGACCGCCTGTGGCTGTTGGAAAAGGCACTGTATGACAATGAAATGAACGAGGTTAAGCGCATATCGCGCAGTCTGGTGGCGATTTCGGCGCAGATTGGTTTGACAGAGTTTTCATTGGTCGCATCGGATTTGACCAAATGCATTGTGCGCAATGATAAAACTGCCACGGCATCGGTGGCGGCGCGACTTGCGCGTGTGGGCGAGCGGTCTTTGTTTATGGCAGTGCAGTTTCCTGAGATTACGGGATAGACTTGGGTGCTAAAAAAGCTAGGCTTGGTTCCAAGAATGGAGCCTATCTATGACACCCAAATTTGCATCAGAATCCGCCAAGGCATTACCTGTTTACGTTGTTCAGCCCGACGCATTGTCGGCACTGTCCAAAAAGTTGAATGTTGAAACATGGGTGAAAGCCAATGGTTTTATTGCTAAACTGGGGCAGGTTTTAATATTGCCAAACAGCGATGGTGCGCCGATGGGTGTTTTGGCGGGTTGGGGTACGGTGGATGTACGTGCGCGTGGTCGCATGCACATGGCTGACATCGCGTTGAAACTGCCCGCAGGGAATTATGAAATTGTATCAGGATTGCGCGGTGTTGCATTGGATCAGGCGCATTTGGCGTGGGTTTTGGCAGGCTATGCATTTGATCACTATAAAACTAAAAAGGGTGCCGTTGCGCGACTGAAGCCCAGCAAAGGTGTGGATACAAAACGCATCCTAACAGAGGCAGAGGGCGATTTCCTGACCCGTGATTTGATCAACACGCCGACAAATGACATGGGGCCAGATGCGTTGGAATTGGCGTTTCGCGCATTAGCCAAGGCGCATGATGCCAAGGTCAAAGTGATCAAAGGTGATGTGCTGTTGAAACAAAACTTTCCGATGATCCACGCCGTGGGGCGTGCATCAAATCAGGCACCACGTCTGTTGGATATGCATTGGGGCAAAAAGGGCGACCCAATGGTGACGTTGGTGGGGAAAGGCGTGTGTTTCGACACAGGTGGCTTGAATATCAAACCGGGCGCATCCATGGGGCTGATGAAAAAGGATATGGGTGGATCGGCGACGGCAATGGGGTTGGCGCATATGATTATGGCGCTGGGTCTGAATGTGCGTTTGCGTCTGTTGGTACCTGCCGTTGAAAATTCGATTTCAGCAGGTGCATACCGCCCCCAAGATGTGCTGATCAGCCGCAAGGGAATGACGGTCGAGATTAATAACACAGACGCCGAAGGGCGTTTGGTTTTGGCGGATGCGTTGGCATTGGCAGACGAAGAGAAGCCCGATTTGTTGATATGCAATGCGACCCTGACAGGTGCCGCGCGCGTGGCTTTGGGGCCAGATGTCCCACCGTTTTTCACCGATGACGAAGGTTTGGCGACGCAGATTGAAAAGGCCGCACAAGCACAGGCCGATCCATTGTGGCGCTTACCGTTCTGGGAACCTTACGAGGAAATGATAGAGCCTGATGTGGCCGATTTGGACAACGCACCCAAGGGTGGATTTGGCGGATCAATCACGGCGGCGCTGTTCCTGCGCCGTTTTGTGGATGACGCCGCCAGCTTTGTTCATCTGGATTTGTATGGGTGGTGTCCCAGTGCGAAACCTGCGCGAACATTGGGGGGCGCGTGTCAATCGGCGCGTGCGATGCTGGCTGTGATCGAGGCGCGTTATGGCTGATCTACGCCGAATTTGTAGCCCTGTTTCAAATATTTTGGATGCACCAGATGGGGCGTTACAACGCCAAATGTTGTTCGGAGACGGATTCAATGTGGATCGTGTTGATGGTTATTGGGCACATGGTGTGCGCGAACGTGATGGCTATGGCGGTGTTGTGGCTGTTTCGGAATTGGCGGGCTGGGCGGATCCAACCGCCTATGTCCGCGATCTGGGTGCGCATATTTACACGCGGCCCGACATTAAAACCATACCCGTGATGCACCTGCCGTTTCAGGCGGGTGTGACGGTAGTGGGGGAACAGGGTGATTTTGTTGAATTGGCGGCCGGTGGGTTTGTGCATCAGATGCAAATCGCCCCAATTTCGGATCGTGAACCTGACCTGTTACGCACAGCGGAGCGATATTTAGGCGTGCCGTATCTGTGGGGCGGGAATACACAGTATGGCATTGATTGTTCGGGGCTGGTTTCGGCGGCGCTGCGCGGTGCGGGTATTAATGGCCCTGCGGACAGTGATGCACAACAGGCCACCTTGGGGGACACGATCCCAAAT
>TARA_R110002096_G_scaffold51516_2_pt1 | contig 48289 bp, 35 predicted proteins | sample TARA_R110002096 | Tara Oceans TARA_R110002096 (sample SAMEA4397295) | marine metagenome | biome: Polar Biome; feature: [DCM] deep chlorophyll maximum layer (ENVO:01000326); material: water (ENVO:00002006), including particulate matter (ENVO:01000060) such as... | depth 35 m
CTGGGCGCACGGTGTCACAGGATAGGCCGCAGGTACGGCCGTGGGCCTGTGAAGGGTCGATGAATGAGATAGGAGACCGGTATCGCCTCGACTCCGTTGGTTTGGAACCCGTTGGCGCTGAACCAGGTCCCGTACCAACAGGTTCCAAACCAACGGAGTCCGAGCGATGATTACCGGACGCCCGATCTCACACGAGCATCGCTCGACGCTTGCCCTCGACCGATTCGAGCAAGCGATCGAACGCATCGACGAAGACCTTCACGCCGTCGTCGAGCAACTGGGCCGTGATGTCGTCGAGCGAGACCCCGACGCTGGCCAGCGCGGCGAGCTGGCGTTCGGCGGTCGCCAGGTCCTCCTCCAGCGACATGCGCACCTCGCCGTGGTCGCGGAACGCATCGACGGTGGCGACCGGGACGGTGTTGACGGTGTTCGGGGCGATCAGCTCCTCGACGTACAGCACATCGCGATACGTCGGGTTCTTGGTCGAGGTCGAAGCCCACAACAGGCGTTGCGCGACGCCGCCCTTGGCCGCGATGGCGTTCCAGCGGTCGCCTCCGAACAGGGACTTCGAGCCCGCGAACGTCACTTTGGCATTGGCGATCGCGATCTTGCCCATCAAGGACTGGAAGCACGCGGCCTCGTCGGCGGACACCGCGGCTGCCTTGGCCTCGAGGGCCTTGTCCACCGCCGAATCGATGCGGCTGATGAAGAAGCTGGCGACGCTGCGCACGTCGCCCGGGTCGCCACCGGCGGCGATGCGATCCTCGAGTCCACCGATGTAGGCTTCGACGACGCGCTCGTACATCGCCTTGGCGAAGAGCAGCGTGACGTTGATGTGGATGCCCTCGCCGATCAACGTGCGGATCGCGGGGATGCCGGCCTCGGTCGCGGGGACCTTGACCATCAGGTTCGGTCGATCGACGGCCTTCCAGAGGCGTCGCGCTTCCGACAACGTGCCCGCGGTGTCGTCCGCGAGCCGCGGCGAGACCTCGAGGCTGACGAAACCGTCGTTGCCCTTGGTGTTCTTGTAGACGTCGCGCAACACGTCGCACGCGGCCTGGATGTCCGCGATCGCGAGCGATTCGAAGACGCCCTTGGCATCCAGGTTGCCCAGGTCGAGCGCACCGAGCGCCTCGTCGTAGTCGTCGCTCTTCGCGATGGCCGACTCGAAGATCGCCGGGTTCGAGGTGACCCCTTGCACGCCGTCCTCGGCGATCAACTTGGCGAGCCCACCGGACTCGATCAGGCTCTTCTTGATGAAGTCGTACCAGACGCTCTGGCCGGCGTCGCGAAGCGTGATGAGGGGATTCGACATGCGAGGAAAGGGCGGACGCGGGGGCATCCAGGAGAGTCGGAGCAGGGCGCGAACGTGCGCCCGAAACCCGAATCTAGACCTCTCCGCGCGTGCGGTCCAGCCTGACCGCTCGGGAGTCGCGAGACGCCGTTCCTCGACGCCTCCGAGCGTGTTTCAGAGATCCTCGAGCGGCGAGACGGACTCGACGTGCGGCATGCCCGCGTTCGGACCGAGGTCGACCTGGAGCAGGCTGTCCATGTTCGGAGTCTCGTACCCGCTGGCGACGACACGGCGCTTCTGCCCAGTCACGGTGAACAGAACGTGAAGAGCACCCTCGCGCTCGACGTCGAAACGAACGTGGACCTCGGAGCCCGCCGCGATCGGGCCGACGACCTCGGTGGGTCCTGGGCCGACGACGCGCACGTCCTGGATCGTGGTCTCGCCGACGTTGCGCAGGGTCAGGTCGACCTCGGCTCGTGTCATGAGGTACACGCCGAACGCGGCGCCCCCGAAGAGCAGCGCGAGGAGAGCCAGGCCGATCCAGGCGAACGTGGGCTTCACGCTCAACGCCACCAGAGCCGGCGGAGCCAGCGCCGCTTGATCACGCGCGCGCCCCACGGTTGGCCGGTCCACGATGGATTGACCACGTCCTCGTCCAGCTTCCGGAAGACCGCAGTGCGCTTCAGCTCCGCCACCAGTTCCCAGTGCGCGGACTCACCGACCAGAAACGAACGCAACGTCGCGCCCGTGCGCAGGTGCGTGTCGTCGACCATGACGTGGCCGCCGATGGCCAAGCGCGGCGCGGTGTAGAACCAGTCCAGGAACGGCCACGGGAAGGCGTGGCTGCCATCGACGAGCACGAAGTCCAAGGGCGTCGGATCCTGTCTCGGAAGCGCGGTTTCGGAGCCTTCGCACACGAACTTCAGCTGGTCGGTGAGGAGGCCCAGTTCGTTGCACTTGTCGAGGACGGCCTGGTGTTCGCCGGCGATCGGGGAGACCGCGGTGTGGTGTGCGCCGCAGGCCACCAGCGTGACGGACGTGTACCCGCAGCCCGTCTCCAGCGTGCGCATGCCGCTCGTGACGTTCGCCGCGATCCACTGGAGCGCATCGGCTTGGATGCGCAGGTTGATCGCCTTCTCGCCCGCGCGATGCAGGGATGGACGCGTTGCCAGCAGGTGGGCTGCGACCTCGGGCGCGGGTCGCTCGGCCAGGTTCATGGTGACTGGATGGTCCACGGACATGCGAACAGCATACTCGGGAGCCGTTCCAGGGTCCTTCCAGCACACTGGGGATACGGGGTCAGGACACCGTCGGTACGGAGCCCGGTTCCACGCCGCCACGATGCCGCAGTTGGCCGGGGCGCTAGCTTTTCGGCGACGTACGCCTTCGTGGCGGGGTGGAACCTGATTCCGTACCGACGGTCACCTGACTCCGTGTCCGCGCAGGATGCCCTTGCCGAAGGCTGCGAGTTCACCCATCGACTGGACCGTCTCGAGGCCGGACGGCACTTGGCCGATGAACAGCGGAACGCCGCGACCGCCCAGTACGACGGGGACGTTCTTCGCTTGGGCATGGCTGATGATCGATTCGACCTCCACCAGGGTCTGCTCCCCGTCCTCGACGTGGTTCGCGCTGACCCAGACCAGGCCGGGTTCGTGCGTGTCGATCGCGTGGTGGAAGCTGTTGGCGGGAGTGTTCGCTCCCAGGTTGAGCGTTCGGAAGCCCGTGTCCTTTAGGACGAAGGAGGCCATCAGCGTCGCGAGTTGGCTGTGATCGTTCCGGATCGCGCCGCCCAGGGCGAGGGGTCGATCCGCTTGCGAGCCGAGCAGTAACCCCAACTGGATCATGCCTGTCACAGCCAGGGCCGTGGTTCGGTGCTCCTCGAAGATGCCTCGATCGCTCTCGAGCCAGAGTTCGCCGACCTTCACCATGGCCGAGCGGATGGGCCCGTCGCAGAGCCTGTCCAGCGATTCGCCTCCCAGGTAGGCAGAGAGGAGGGCCGCGCGGTATTCCTCGGACTCCCCGCGGACGAGGAGATCGCGAATCCGCTCGCCCCGGTCGATGTGCGAGCCGGCTCGCACCGGTTCCAGCTCGGTCAGGCCGATGGCATCCGGTTCCACGATGTCCATCTGCGCCTCACGCACGAAGCGGATCGCGTCCTCGATGGCGATCCGGCGGTGCCCACCGGCGGTGCGGATCATGGGGAAGCGCCCCTCGTCCGCCCAGCGCTTGATGGAGGACTCGCTCACACCGATGGCCTGGGCGAATTGCTTGGGGGACACCTGGGTTGAGCTCGCGGGGGGCATACACTGAATGGTATGACCGATTTCGATCATGTCCAGCCGCAGGCCATGATTGGGCCGGACGCGCCAGAATTTAGGAAATCTAAGTCCCTTGCTGTAAATGGGTTACAGATATTTGGCCGGTTTGAACGTTTTAGTCCTAGCCCCAACGCGAATGCTGGCGTAGCCTGTTCGTAGTTGAACGAGTTGAACGTTTTGTGAGAGGCGCCCAGCGCCAACACCCCCGGGGCCGAGCCCCTCCCTCCCTACCACGAACAAGCCATGAACCTCATCCTTCCCACCCTTCTGACCACGGCCATCGCAGCCACCCACTTCCTCTCCACCACGAGCGCCGACGAGTGCGGTGGTTCCAAGACGTCCAAGGCCACTCTGGTCGCCCACGTCGAGACCTCCGACATCGTCGACACCGCGGTTGCGGCCGGCGACTTCAAGACCCTTGCCGCTGCGCTCGGTGCTGCGGACCTCGTTTCGACCTTGAAAGGCAAGGGCCCGTTCACGGTCTTCGCCCCGACCGACGCCGCCTTCGCAGCCCTTCCCAAGGGCACGGTCGAAGCGCTGCTCAAGCCTGAGAACAAGGCGAAGCTCGCTGGCATCCTGACCTACCACGTCGTTCCCGGAACGGTGAAGGCGGCCCAGGTCGTCAAGGCCGACGGTGCGATCACCGTGAACGGGCAGAAGGCCCAGTTCCTGGTCACGAAGAAGGGCAAGGACACGATCGTCACGATCGACGGCGCCCAGATCGTCGCGACCGACATCGAGTGCTCGAACGGCATCATCCACGTACTCGACGCGGTCATCCTGCCGGCCGACAAGAACATCGTCGAGACGGCGACCGCTGCCGGCTCTTTCGGAACACTGCTGGCCGCGGCCAAGGCAGCCGGCCTGGCGGAAGTCCTGGCGGGGAAGGGACCCTTCACGGTCTTCGCTCCGACCGACGATGCTTTCGCGGCTTTGCCGGAAGGGACCGTTGCCAACCTGTTGAAGCCCGAGAACAAGGACGCCCTGGTCAACCTGTTGAAGCACCACGTGGTTGCCGGACGCGTCTACTCCGAGCAGGCCATCGCTGCGGGCGAGGCCAAGACCCTTGCGGGTACCACTCTCAAGTTGAAGGTCGACGACGCCGGAGCCTCGATCGGGGGTGGCGCGCTGCAGACGCTCGATCTCGATGCTTCGAACGGCGTGATCCACGTCGTGGGCAGCGTCCTTCTTCCCTGAGTCAGAAGGACCGTTCGGTGGTCGGACTCTGAGTCCGTCCACGTTCGAGCAGTTCGGATCGATCTGCTCGAGGTCACTGGCCCCCCTCTCCGGGTGCATCGAGCGAGCAGGGCCCCGTGCCCGTCAGTGACTTCGCGGATGGAGGAATAGGGAGGGCGCACAGCGATGGCGCCCGAGCTCCAACTTCGATCCGAATCGCATCCGAGGCCCCGTGATCACGGGGCCTCGGACCTCTCACCTCCTACACCCAACACCAAAACCATCACCATGAAGTACTTGATCAGTGGAGCGTCCGGACTCATCGGCACCGCTCTGTGCGAACGGCTGCGAGCGAGCGGCGACGACGTGCGACGCCTCGTGCGCCGACCGGCGATCACTGACAACGAGGTGAGCTGGGATCCCGCTGCGAGGCGTGTGGACCCCAAGGCGTTCGAGGGCATCGACGGCGTCGTTCACCTCGCTGGCGAGAACGTCGCCGGTGGTCGCTGGACAGCGGCCCGCAAGACCGAGATCGAATCCAGTCGACGCACCGGAACCGAGGTGATCGCGGGCGCGATGGCCGCGGCCGATGCGCCGCCCGCCGTGCTGGTTTCGGCCTCGGCCGTCGGCTACTACGGCGACCGCGGTGAGGAACGGCTCGACGAGCGCAGCGCCCCGGGAACCGGGTTCCTGGCGGACGTCTGCCAGGTCTGGGAGAGCTCCGCCGACGCGGCGCGCGAGGCGGGTATCCGCGTCGTTCACCCGCGCATCGGCATGGTGCTCGCGAAGAACGGCGGCGCCCTGGAGCGCATGCTGCTGCCGTTCCAACTGGGACTCGGCGGGCCGATCGGCAAGGGCGACAACTGGCTCAGCTGGATCTCCTTGCACGACCAGGTGCGCGTGCTCGAGCACGCGTTGAAGCACGAGCAGCTGGCCGGTCCCGTGAACTCCGTCGCACCCCAATCCGTGCGCTTCACCGAGTTCGCGAGCGTCCTCGGCCGTGTGCTCCGCCGTCCGGCGTTCCTGCACACCCCGGCCTTCGCGATGCGCTGGGCCATGGGCGAGCTGGTCGACGAGTTGATGCTGGCCTCCATGCACGTCGAGCCCAAGGCCTTGCAGTCCGCGGGATTCACGTTCGACCACCCCGATCTCGAGTCCGCTCTGCGCTCGGCGTTGCAGCGACCGGCCCAGAAGGTGAGCGCATGAAGCGCAGCATCCTGCAGCGCCAGTTGACGCTGAAACGGCCTTTGGACGAGGTCTTCCCCTTCTTCGCGGATCCCCGGAACCTCGAGGCGCTGACCCCCGACTTCCTGAAGTTCCGCGTGCTCGGAATGACCACGCCCGAAATCGAGGAAGGGACTGAAATCGACTATTCCCTGCGCTTGCGCGGACTTCCGATCCGCTGGCGCAGCCGCATCACCGACTGGAACCCGCCCTTCGGATTCACGGACGTGCAGGTCCAAGGGCCGTACCGACTCTGGCACCACGAACACAAGTTCGAGGCGCGCGGAGACCTGACGATCGCCTCCGACCACATCACATATGCCGTTCTGGGAGGATCGCTCGTCGACCGCTTCCTGGTGCGACCCGACCTCGAACGGATCTTCGACCACCGGACCCAGCGCATGGCGGAGCTCCTCGAGAGACCAGCCATGGCACTCACATCATGACCACACGCAGACTTCGAACTCCCATCGCGATCCTGGTCGCCGTGACGATCGCCGCGTTCTCCTTCACGTCCTGCAACTCGACGATCCCGAGGCGGGACCCGATGGGCGAGACCTTTCCCGCCGTGCAGGGTGAGAGTCTGGAGGGCCAGGAGGTGAAACTGCCCGACCACGTTCTCGGCGCTCCGGCGGTGCTTCTGATCGGCTACAAGCAGAACACGCAGTTCGACCTGGATCGCTGGATCCTCGGGTTGATGCAGGCGCAGACCAGCGTGCGCATCCTGGAGATCCCGACCATTCCGGGACTGGTGCCCGGGATGATCGCCGGCACGATCGACGACGGCATGCGCAGCGGCATTCCGCTCGAGGACTGGGCCGCCGTCGTGACGCTGTACGGCGAGAACGCGACGCGCGTCTCCAGGTGGACCGGGACCGAGGACGGCCTGAACGGCCGCATCGTCCTGCTGAACGCGGCCGGCGAGGTCGTGTGGTTCCACGATCGCGGCTACTCCGCCGCCCACCTTCTCGCGCTGGATGCGTTCATCCGGCAACTCGACCGACCGGACGACCTCTGAAACCGGACCCCACCATGCCCACTCTGATCGACACCCTCTTCCTCGGCGCCTTGACCTTCCTTTCCTCCTCGGACGCACCGCTCGACACCGGGCGGGCCGACGCATCCGGTGAACTGCGACAAGCGGCCACCATCGGTGCGCGCGAGGACGTGAGCGTTCGACTGCGTAGCCTTCTCTCGATCGGCGAACGCGCGGTGCGCTCCCTCGGGGAGTCGGACCAGGCCCGCGAGCTCGAGCGCGAGATCTTCGACGCGACGTGCCTCGGGCTGGTCGACCCGGAGCAGGCTGTGACGCGGATCCGGCGCATCTACAAGCGCACGATCGCCGACCTCGAGTTCCGCATCCGGCTCGAAGCCGAGCTGCCGCAGGGCTTCCCCGCGCCGACCGCGGTCGGTGACCTCGAGGTGAAGCGCTACCCCGCCTATCGACGCGTGCGTTCGACCTCCGGCCGGGCAGCTTTCTGGAACCTGTTCCGCCACATCGAGTCCAACGACATCGCGATGACCGCGCCGGTCGAGATGACGATGGGCTTCGAGGACGACCGCATGCGCGAGCTCGACATGGCCTTCCTGTACGGCACGCCCGAGCTGGGTGACGTGGGGGACGCGGGACCGGTCGAAGTCCTGGATGCCTCGCCCAGCACCGTGGTCAGCATCGGCTGTCGCGGCAGCCGTTCGACGACCGCCGTGAACCGCGCACGCGAACGCGCGCAGCGCTGGATCGACGCGCAACCTGGGTACGTCGTGGCCGGCGATCTGCGCGTCATGGGCTACAACTCGCCGATGGTGGCCACCCGCAATCGGTACTTCGAAGTGCAGATTCCGGTGCGTCGCCGCATCGTGGGTGCGAACGCCCAGGACGAGGTCGCGCGTTGGACCGTCGTGAACGACAGTGTCATGGGCGGCGTGTCCGAGAGCCGGATCGAGGCTTCCGCGGGCGGCTGGCTCACCTTCGAGGGCACCGTCTCCGCCGAGAACAACGGCGGATTCGCTTCCGTGCGGACCGACGTCGAGGACGGAGCGCTTGGCGACGCATCGACGCTTCGATTGCGTTTCCGCGGCGACGGCCAGCGCTACAAGCTGCGTTTGCGCACCAGTCGGCGTTTCGACGGCGTGAGCTACGAGGCCCCGTTCGACACCGTGTCCGGGCTGTGGATGGAGATCGACCTCCCGCTCGAGTCCTTCCGCGCCGTCTGGCGTGGTCGCGACGTCGTGGATGCGCCGCAGTTGCGCGCCGCAGCGGTCACCGGACTGGGATTGATGATCTCGGACGGCCAGGTGGGCTCCTTCCAGATCGATCTGGACGCCATCGACCTGCAGTGAAACGCTGCTGGAGGCCTCCCGGGGCCTGATGTGGTGGATTGGCGGGAATCCTCCGGAGGACCGTGAATAGGGTGACGCGAAGTGCATACTCCCCGCGCCCCGAACCCGGGGAGCCTCCCATGAACACATCGATTCCCACCGATCTTCGATCGTCCCGCGCCGGTGGTGCGGGGATGATCGCCCTCATTCTCATCGTGGTCCTGCTCGTCGGCGGCGGCGGGTGTTACGCCAGTACGTACAACAAGCTCGTCAACCAGCAGGAGACCGTCGATGCGGCCTTCAGCCAGGTCGACAACCAGTACAAGCGCCGCAACGACCTGATGGACCAGCTCGTGGCCACCGTCAAAGGTTCGGCCAGCTACGAGAGTGGCGTGCTGAAAGAGGTCACCGAGGCGCGCGCGTCGGTCGGCCAGATGAAGGCGCCCGAGGATCCCGCCGCGCAGACCGCGTTCCTCGAAGCTCAAGCGAAAGTCGGCGGCGCGCTCGGCCGCTTGATGCTCGTAGCCGAGGCGTATCCCGACCTGAAGGCGACCGCGGGCTTCCGTGACCTGCAGACGCAGATCGAGGGCACCGAGAACCGCATCGCTGTGGCGCGCAAGGACTTCATCGACGCGATCAAGGCCTACAACTCCAAGCTGCGCGGCTTCCCGGGGAACATCATCGGCGGCATGGCCGGCTTCGAGAAGACCGAACAGCCCACCATGGCGACGCCGGAAGAGCGCGAAGTCCCGAACATCGACTTCGGCGGCGAGTGATGCGCGGATGGCGCCCCTTCGTGCTCCTTGCAGCTTTCGGGTTGTGCGGGGCGGTGAGCGCGTCGCCGCAACCGATGGTTGCGGCGGCCCCTGTTGAGATGGTTGCGGTCGAGGCGGCTGCGCTAGAGACGGCCGCAGTCCCGCAGGACGTGCCGAAGAACAATGGCTGGGTCACCGACCTGGCCGACCTGTTGACGCCGCAGCAGGAGCGCGAGATCTCTGCTCTGCTGGCTTCCTACCAGTCGGGATCCACGCACGAGATCGCCCTGTTGACCGTGCCGGACCTGAACGGACGCACGATCGAGGAACTCGGTCTGAACACGTTCCGCGAATGGGGCATCGGGTCGAAGGAGACGTCCAACGGCGCCCTGCTCGTGATCGCGAAGCAGGAGCGCAAGATCCGCATCGAGGTCGGTCGCGGCCTCGAAGGGGATCTTCCGGACGTTCTTTGCGGCCGCATCATCCGAGACGTCATCAGTCCGACGTTCAAGCAGGGCGACTTCCCGGGCGGAATCCTGGCCGGCCTGGTCGCGATGCACAAAGCGATCGGTGGCGACTACGGACCCATCGAACAATCGCGCCGAGGACGCTCCCGATCCGGAGCGCCGATCGGAATCCTGCTGATCCTCTTCTTCATCGTCGTCTTCTTCGCCGGACGCGGACGCACCGGCGGCGGACGGAACGGACGTTGGTTCCTCATGTGGATCATGATGGACATGCTGATGGCGAGCCAACGCGGCGGAGGCGGCTTTGGTGGTGGCGGCGGCGGTGGCGGGTTCGGAGGCTTCGGCGGCGGCGGCGGTGCCTCCGGTGGCGGCGCAACAGGAGGTTGGTGATGACCCTGTTTCCTATGACGATCCTGCCGATGTTCCCCCTCGAGGATTGGGACACGAGTCACGCCGACCCGACCGATTGGGTCGCGCTCTTCGGCATGCTCGGCCTCGTGCTCTTCGTCGGCGCCCTTTTGTTCGCGATCGTGCGCGCGCTGCTGAATCGACATCGCTACCGCGCCATGAACGTGCTCAGCGATGCCGATCGCGGCGAGTTGGCGGGCCAGATTCAACAAGCCGAGTCCCGCACGTCCGGCGAGATCGCGGTCGTCGTGCTGGAGCGTTCCGACGCACATCCCGGCGCACTCTGGTTGGCCGCAGGCAGCACCGCCGTCCTCGGCACCGCGCTCCTGGCCGGCTGGTTGCCCTGGGGGCACCCGCTTGGACTGCTCGGCTGCCAGCTGGCGATGGGTGCGTTCGGATTCCTGTGTGCGAGCACGCTGCCCGGATTCCGGCGCGTGTTCATCAGTTCGACACGCGCCACTGAAATGGCCACCGAACAGGCGATCCAGGAGTTCTACGCGCACGACCTGCACCGGACCGAAGCGCAGACCGGCGTCTTGATCTTCGTCTCGCTGCTCGAGCACCGCGTGACCGTTCTGGGCGACAAGGGCATCTCGGACAAGCTGGACGCGAGCCACTGGACCAAGGTCGACGAGGCCGTGATCGAGGGCATTCGCAGTCGCTCGATGAAGGACGGCCTGAGCCGCGGCATCGGCCTGTGCGCCGACGTCCTGGCCGAACACTTCCCGGGCTCGCACGACGATCAGAACGAGGTCCCGAACCACGTGATCGTGCGTGCGGAGTGAACCGCGCTGATCGTTCGAGCGCGGAGTGAACCGCGCCGGACGACTTCGCTCGAGGTGTCCTGCGCGTGTTCCCTCCACGCAGGCCTTGCGATCGTCGTGACGCCTCAGCCCTGGCTGCGCAGCTCGTCGATCGGCGTCAACACGTAGCCTTCGCGGTTCTCGAAGCTGAGGAACGTCGTCTGCGTCCCCGCATGGCGTCGCACCATCTCGAACAGCCAGTCCTCTTCGCCGGGCCACGGGAATCCGAAGACCAGGTCGAAGTCGGCGAAGTCCATCCCGAGCTCGTCGTACGCGTCGGCGCCCTCGGTCAACGTCAACGAGTCGGTGTCCAGCAATACGGTCTCGTCGCGGTACTCCAACGGCACGAAGCTGCCCTCGACGAACGTGGCGCGTGACCCGAAGCGCTCGGCCAGCTTGCAGGATTCGTCGACGAGTTCGGGGTCGATCTCGATGCCGTACGCGTCGTACCCCATCAGGTCGGCCAGGATCGTGATGACGCCCATGCCGGATCCGAGTTCGACGAAGGAATGCGCGCGCTCGCGTTGTTGTTCGAGCGGACCTCGCGCGGCCCGATGGTCGGCGGGAATCAGCTTGTGGTACAGCCCGCCGCGCCTGGCGACGAAGTCCGTCCACAGGTCGAAACCCTCGCGACAGATGTCCTCGAACAGCTCGTCCGTGAGTTCCGGTTTCCTGTTCTGCACGCCACGAGCCTACGCGTATCCTGCTCGCCCATGCCGACCTTTCAGTGCACCGTTTGCAGCGCGCCGTTCGACGTTCCCCTGACGACCCTCGAGAAGTACCCGGGTTGGAGCCCGAAGTACTGCCGCACGCATTCGCCGAAGAAGAAGGCCAAGAAGCCCAGCTATCGCCAGCGTTCCCAGTCGTCGTCCAAGGGTTCGGCCGAGGAGAACCTGACCACGGCGCAGGTCCTCGAGCGTTACACGGACGGACCGACCAGCGGCGTCTTCACGGACGGCTCGTCGATCCCGAACCCGGGGCCTGGCGGTTGGGGTGCGGTCTGGGTCGAGGACGGCGACGTGCGCGAGCGGCGTCACGGGTTCGAGGATGCGACGACGAACAATCGCATGGAGCTCCAGGCGCTGATCGAAGCCTATCGCCTGCTGCCCGAGGACGCGGCCGTCACCGTGTACACCGACAGTCGACTTTGCGTGGACACCATCACGCAATGGGCGCCCAAGTGGGAGGCCAAGGGCTGGACCAAGAAAGGCGGCGAGATCAAGAACCTGGAGCGCGTGAAGGAATTGCTCGGCCTGTATCGGGCTCACCCCAACTGTCGGTTGGAGTGGATCGCCGCGCACTCCGGGAACCGCTGGAACGAGTACGCGGACAGCCTGTCGACCGCGTGGAAGCGGTCCGAGGTCTGAGGCGTTCCAGAAGACGTGCTTTCGGGCTCAGCAGCCGGCGATCGTCGATCCTCGTCATGTGCCGAAGGCGCGTGCCAACCGACGCGAGTCGAGCCGGACCTCGATCGTCCCCACCGAAGAAGGAGCTTGTTCCCGTAAGGCCTCGGCTTCTCGAGCGTCATCGGGCCGGTGATTCCGGTCGGCCGTTCGTGCACGCGTTCGAAGGCGTTCAGAACCAACTCCCCATCCTCGGGCTCGGCCTGCTGGTCGGTCGCGGGGGCCTCGTCTTGAGGGGAGAGGTCGGGCGGGGCGACGAGCAGGAGGGGCATGAGGGCGTGGACGTGCATGTCGCGATTCGACCCGTGCTTCGGGGTCGGGCGCGTGCGGGAACCCCACGCACCTTCGATCTGGCGACCATCACCAGTTCGATTCCCCGTAACCCTCGACATCGGGTCGGCAGCGCCACTTTCAGCTGAATACAGGGGCCGGGGGCGCGAACCTCTAAGATGCGTCCCCTGCGCAACGCACCATGCTCCTCCAACTCATGAACGCACCTCGTATCGTCCTCGCGATCCAAGCCGGTGGGGGTGGATCGTTCGGTGGCGGAGGTGGCGGCGGAGGAGGATTCGGCGGCGGGTTCGGTGGAGGAGGAGGCGGTGGCGACGGCGCCTTCGAGCTCATCGAGATCCTGATCCGCTTCGCGATCGAGATGCCCATCGTCGCGATCCCCGCGCTGCTCATGGTGGCATTCGTCATCTGGCATGGGGCGCGAGCGGGGTGGTTCCGGGTCCAGGACCACCGCGTGAAGCGCTTCCGGCTGGATCGCACCGGGCCCGCTCGGAAGGACGCGTCGAAGGTGTTGAGCCGCGATTCGATGTTCCAGGAGACCGAGTTCCTGTTCCGTGTGCGCAAGGCCTTCGCGGTGGCGCAGGACGCTTGGTGCGCCCAGGACCTTGCGCCGCTGCGCGCCTTCGTCAGCGACGGCGTTCACGAGCGCTTCTCCCTGCAGATCGCTGGCCAGAAGCTCGACGGCTGGCGTCAAGGGATGGATGACGTGCGCACCGGCAAGCTGTCGATCCAACACGTCGAAGCGGGCCGCGAGTTCGACACGATCACGGTGCGGATTCCATTCCAAGCGAGGATCTACCGGATCGACCCTGTGAAGGGCGAGTCGATCTTGGGCTCCAAGCTCGCACGCGAGGAGTTCCTGGAGTGCTGGACGTTCGTGCGTCGCGCCGGAACGACGTCGTTGCAAGGTCCCGGCCTGATCGAAGGTCAGTGTCCGAACTGCGGCGCCTCCCTGACCGGCAATCGCGGCGCGAAATGCGATCATTGCGACTGCCTGGCGCGCAACGGGTCGTTCGACTGGGTGCTCACCGAGATCACGCAGGGCAGCCAATGGGTGCCCGAGGACGAAGCGAAGATCGCCGGCATGCGCGTCTATCAGCAGCGGGATCCGGGCATGAACGCGCCGATGCTCGAGGACCGCGCCTCGGTCGCCTTCTGGCGCAAGGTCGCGTCCGACCGCAGTGGCTCGATCGCTCACCTGACGTGTGTCGCCAGTGACGACTACTGCCAGGCGTACGCGGCCGACCTCGAGCCCGACGACCTGAACGCGCGGATCTTCTTCGACGACTGCGCGGTCGGATCCGTGCGGCTCCTCGGTGTGCTCGGGGGCGAGTCGCTCGACCGGGCCGTCGTCGAGATCGTCTGGGATGGCTGCAAAGCGCGCCGCAGTTCCGGGGGGCGCAAGCTGCTCTCCAAGGAGCGCTTCTTCCGTCGATCCCTGTTCGTGTTCACGCGCAAGGCCGGCAGCACGACCGACCTGCGACCGGCCTTCACGACCACGTTCTGCTGGAACTGCTCCGCGCACGACGTCGACGACCTCGAGCCGGAATGTCGCTACTGCGGTGCGGCGCGCCGTGGGGATCGTCATGCATGGTCGCTGCAGGCCATCGAGCATTCGAACACCGTGTTGGGCGCCGCGCTGTTGGCCGAGGTCGAGAGCCTCGTTCCCGAGATCCCGGCCGACCCCGTGAACGAAGCCAAGGCCTTCGAGGTCGCCGAAGTCTCCTCATCGGGCCTGATCGTCTGGTCCGCCGGCGTCGTGCGTGCCAACGGCATCATCACCGACCGCGAACGCGAAGCCGTCATCGATCTGGGGCGCCGCGCCGGCATTCCGAGCAGCACGGTCGAGCGGGTCTTGACCCAAGACGTGCCCGAAACGTCCTTCCGCAAGCCGCGCAACCGCGAGGAGGCGCATGCCTGGCTGCTGACGATGGTGCGCATGTCCCTGGTCGACGGTTCCATCTGCGCCGCCGAGCGCTCGTTCTTGCAGCAAGCCGCGACGTACTCGGGACTCGAGAAGCGCCACGTTGGCCTCGCCATCCAGGAGATGCGAAGTCGACTGGCGATGGAGGCCCGTGAGGCCCAGCGCGAGGCCCGCGCGTCCACCTAGGTGGATCTCGACGTGCGCATCCCGCCAGGGGTCATCGGCTCAACGCTTCCACTGGAACACGTGCACGTTCGGGTCGTCGCTGGCGCGCGCCAACCCTCGCTGTTCCAGGATCTTGATGCCACGCGGGTTCTGCTCGGGATGTCCGATCGTCACGACGTCCACCGGCCACGTGTCGGCGATCATGTCGAGCACGGTGTCCACGACATGCACGTCCAGGTCGTTCTCGAGTTCGCTCTCGACGACCCAATAGGCCATGCGAAGGCTGCGCGGATCGTCCTGGTCGGGGTTCAGGTAGACGCAGCCGATGCAAGGCGCACCTGCTGGCGCCAACACGGAATAGGCGTAGGCTTCCTTGCTCTCGAACTCGTTCCAGTGGTTCTGAAGGTCGCCCTCGTTATCGGCTTGCGTGGCGTCCCGCGAAGGCCACCCGCCCCATTGCAGCGTGGTCTGCAGGTGCTCGAGGCTGTTCTGCGCGGCCAGGAAGTCGAGCGCGTTGAGACTCGGCTCGAGCGGCACGAGTCGCATGCGCGATGTCGTGATCTCGGTGGGCGCGACAAAGGCCTCGGCCCAGGGCGATTCGACCTCGCGCTGATCGGGCATGGATTGACATGCGACGGTGACGGCGAGGGGAGCGAGCAGGAGCGTGCGGAGGATGGCGTTCATTCCCGCATTCTAGCGCGCTGCTCGGATCCTGCAGGTCGCACGGTGCGGGACGGGGTTGCGCGCACCGAACTGCGCCGGTTCACCCCAGATGACGCAGCAAATCGACCGTTTCGGCCGGTTCAGGGCGTCGCGTGGGGTCGGGGTCGGCCTGGACGCTGCGAATCGCGCCCATGCCATCGACGACGAAACGCGCGGGGATCGGCAAGGTCCAGGAGTCGTCGTCGTTGTGCGCCTCGAGGTCGATGCCGAGGTGCTCGTACAGCTCGCGGAGTTCGACGGAGAACGTGTAGGCCAACCCCAACTCGTCGGCGTACGCATTGCCCGCGTCGCTCAAGATCGGAAAGGTGATGCCCAGCTTCTGGCGGGTCGAAACGTTGACGGCGACCGTGCACGGTGAAATCGCGATGATGTCGGCCTCCATCTCGCGGACGGCGGCGTACTGGCTTTGCAGGGCTTCCAGCTCCGCACGGCAGTCGCGACACCAACCGCCGCGGAAGAACGTGACGATCAACGGACCGTTGCGAAGGCGGTCGTGCAGATGGATCGGCGTTCCGTCACTGTCCGGAAGTTCGAACGCGGGAAGGGGTGTACCGACTCTTGGGATCCGATCGAGGATGCCGCCGTTGCGAAGGGCGTCTTGCGAGCGGGTCAGGATGTCGTCGGTGCGAGTTGGCGCTTTGGCAGGGATGGCCGCATGGAGAGACTCCAAGCGGTCGCGGAGCGTGGACATGGGAAGCCTGGCAGGGAGAGAGCGTGGGGGGACTCTCAGCCTAGATCCAAACCCGCGAATGGGGTTGTTGCGAAGCCCGTGCCGCAATTCGGCAGAACGACGGACTTTCAACGATTCAGGAGCCGAAACGCCCAGCGTTTGCGGTCCAGAGGGGTTTGTTCGGTAGGACCATGCCTTTCTGGATCGCTGGGACATGTCCGCGCGGGAACCCCGCTCTTGCCTCGCCTTCCTTTTCCTACAAGTGGAGCAATTCGGGTCGAGGTCACCGCCACCCCATCGCACCCGTTCCTGATCGACCTTTCTGTTGCGCCGCAATGCCAGTAGGCGGCCGTCGATCCGTGTCGCCGCGGTCGGTGATGAACGCGTCCGAAACCGCCGCGCATTCGAGCGCGGCTACTTCCGCATGACCGAGCGCAACTCGGGCAGCAGCAGTCGCCGCACTTCGCGCAACAGGCGGACCGGCGCGAACGGCTTCTCGAGGAAACCCTTGATGGCGGAGCCCGGATCGAAACCCAACTGCAAGTCGATGTCGTTCAAGTAACCCGAGATGAAGAGCACGCGAATCTGCGGATACCTCGTCTCGATCTCGGTCGCGAGCTGGCGACCATCCATCTCGGGCATGATCACGTCGGTGATCAAGAGGCGAATCCCGGGCAGGTCCTGGGCGATGTCCAACGCCTCGGATGCACTGGCCGCAACGTGAACGCGATACCCGTGATTGCGAAGCAACGTGGACAGCGTTTCGCGCACGTGGTCGTCGTCGTCACAGAGCAGAATGGTCTCGGGGCCACCGCGTTGGAGCGGCGCCTTCGGCTGCACGACGACCACCGGTTCCTGATGCACGATCGGCAGGAGGACGCGGAACGTCGTGCCTTGGTTCGGCGCGCTCTTGACCGTGATGAAACCGCCGGACTGGTTGACGATGCCGTGCACGGACGCGAGGCCGAGACCCGTTCCCATGGCACCCGGTTTCGTCGTGAAGAACGGCTCGAAGACATGCGGCAGGGTGGCTTCGTCGATGCCGTGCCCCGTGTCCTCGACCGAGATGACGAGGTGTGCGCCGGAGCGACCGTCCGGATTGAGGTCACCCGCGACGCCGTCGAGGTCGATGACCTCGGTCTTCACCCGAATCTGCCCACCAGACGGCATGGCGTCGCGCGCATTGAGCACGAGGTTCATCACGACCTGCTCGAGTTGGCTCGGGTCGACCCGGATGTGCGATCCCTGGGCCCGAATGTCGAGCCCCATCAACACGTTGTCGGGCATCAGGTGCCTTAGCATGGAATCGAGCCCGCTGATGACGAGGTTGGCGTCGAGCACTTGCGGCTGCAGGACCTGTTGCCGACTGAACGCGAGCAGTTGGCGGGTCAGGGACGCGGCGCGGTGGCCCGAGTCGTGCAAGCTCTGCACATGCTCGGTCAGGTCGGGATCCTGCCGCACGGCCGAGCTGTCACCCAGCAGTTCGGTGCGCCCCAGCATCGCCGTCAAGACGTTGTTGAAGTCGTGGGCGATCCCGCCAGCGAGGCGTCCGATCGCCTCCAGGCGTTGCGATTCGTTGAGCCGCACCTCGATCTGACGGCGCTCGGCCTCGAGTCTCTCTCGCTCGACGATCTCGAGTTGCAGGGCCGCGTTGTGGCGTCGCAAGAGGCCGACGCGATACCGGTAGAGCGCGAGCACGAGGCCGACTGCAGCAGCGACGATCAGCGAACGGAACCACCAGGTCTCGTGCATGAACGGCAGGACGGAGACCGGGAGGCGCGCGGGCACCGGGCTCCAACCACTCCCGTCCCCGGTCGCTGCGACCTCGAAGACGTAGTCGCCGGGAGCGAGGTGCGTGAAGTAAGCGATCCGGCGTTGTCCAGCCTCGATCCACTCGTCGTCGGATCCGAGCAGGCGATAGCGGAACGCGGGCTGGGACTGACGCGAGAGCGTTGCCGCGGTGTAGGCGATCTCGAGGGAGGACGTGCCGGGCTGAACCTCGAGGACCCCGTCGACTCGCGTCAACGAGGTGTTGTCCGCGACCGCACCGCCCACCATCACGGGTGGCGTTCTCTCGACAGGTCGAGCCACCTTCGGATCCACGACCGAGACACCGTCGACGTTGGGGAACCACATCTTCCCGTCCGGTCCGATGGCGCTCATGCTGCCGTTGCCCTCGCCGGTCATGAGCATGCGCACGTGGGCTCGGTCGCGTTTGCCGTCGGCCACGAAATTGAGGTCGGCGATCGAGGCCACCATCACTCCGTTGTTCGTGTTGACCCACAAACAGCCCGCATACGCGATCACGCCGCCCAGGAACGAATCTCCGAGTCCGTGTGAAACGTCGATACGTTGAAAGTCGCCATCACGAAACCGCAAGAGACCCTCGCCGTACGTCGTGATCCAGCCCGTGCCGGCCTCGTCGAAGGTGAGGTCGCGCCACTTGGCGATGGGGGATCCGCCCAGTTCATGCAATTGCAGGTCGTCATGACGGTAGCGTCCGATACCGCCTTGATAGAGAAACCAAACGCCGCCGTCCGCATCCACGGTGGTCGGCTTGACGGCTCCGAGACCGACGAATGGAATCGAAGTGAAATCCTCACCGTCGAACCGGACAAGACCGAGTTCGCTACCGAGCCAGGTGACCTCACCATCGAAGACGACGCCCTCGAGCTGCCGGTAGGCAAGCTCCCAGACGTCGCACGAGCCGATCGGTTCGACGCGAACGATCCAGCCGTTGGAGCTCCAGGCCCACAAGACGTCGTTGGCCGTTGCTCCGAGGATCTGAACGGACGACAGCTGGCCGCCGTTGTTGATGTCGATGCGCGTCAGGCCCGACGCATCGTGTCGCAGGAAGTACGGGTTGAAGTTCTCGAGCCAAACGGCGTCCAGGGTCGCGGCGACACCTCGAACCGGGGCGTTCACGCCATCGCTCGTGGCCAACCTGCGGAAAGGCGGGCGCGCGAGGCGCACTAGGCCCTGGCCCTTCGTACCCAGCCAGAGGTTGCCCTGGTGGTCGAGGTGCAGCGCACGCACGGGTTCCTCGAAGGTCGCCGTGCTCTCGGCGTGAATTGTCGGCAGGCCTCGCTTGGAGGTGCGGTAGGTCCGGAGTTCGTGCTCTGCACCGACGACGAGGTTGCCTTCGACGTCCAGCGTCGCGCACACCTGGTGCTGGTTCGGCGGAGTGCTCGTGATCGGACCGAGGCATTCGCCTTGCATCGCGGCTACGAACGAGGAACCGACCGCCCACATCGTTCCGGACCGCCCCACGGTCAGAAGCTCGACCTCGCGACCGTTCGTGTCCAGGTGTCGCGGCGTCCCTTCGAGTTTCCAGACGCCCGCATCGGTCGCAGCCCAGCCAACACCGTCGTCAGCCAGTTCCAGGTCGTGCACAGCGTGCGGAAGCACGAGCTCGATGCCGTTCGCGCCAACACGACCCAGGGCTTCGGATCCTCCGACCCAGAGCACGCCTGCGGAGTCCTCGAGCAAGTTCCGGATCTCGCCGAGCGAAGTGTGTTCGCCGACGACCTGGAAGTCGCCGGATTCATGGCGCAGCAGGCCTTGTCCGGACGTCCCGATCCAAAGCGCACCGTCGCGCGCTTGTTCGAGGGCCAGGATTCCGCTGATCGGGGCGGTGGTTCGAATCGGGGTGAAGGTCTCCCCATCGAACCGAATCAGGTCGCTGGCCGTTCCGATCCACAGCAGGCCACCTGCAGTTTCCTCGATCGCGTGGATCGTGCTTTGTTGCAGGCCATCGTCCTGGTTCCAACGCGTGACGTGGTACTCCACCGAGTTCGGCGTCGGCGAAGGGTGCTCCGGAACGTTCGGGTGCTGAGCGAGCGCGGACGTCCCTAACAGGCAAAGGCCAGATCCAATCCACCAGCCGAGCATGCCCTCGTTTCTCATGGCCCTATGTTCCTAACAACCTGAATCAAGAACAAGGTTCGCCTCGATTCCCCACCGGGCTCGGTACTGCCGAATCAATCGGGCAATTCGAGGAGCTCCACCACGACGCATTGCGATGTTCCAGCGCGTTCACGGGACGTGGCCGCCAGTTGGTGGGGGACGAAGAGCACGCGTTGTCCACCCACGCTCATCGTCTGCAGGGCCTCGGTGACACCTGCGAACATGTCGTCCGCGCCGACAGTGGTCGTGACCTCCTGTGGCTCGCCCAGGGCAGCCCCCATGGCGTTCCACGCCATGGATCGGAGGCGGACCTTGCGACCCCGTTCCGGCGACTCGCCCTCTCCGACCGCGAGGTCCCGGTATCGCAGCCCGGACGGTGTCTCTTCGGCGTCGACCGTATCGATGTAGTACCCGAGTTGGTCGCGCAGCGGCGGTCTGTCCACGGAGTTCGGCAGGCGCTTGACGATCTCGAGCTCGACGCGTAGCACGCCGAACTGCGGTCCGAACGCGAGGTGCGGCGGGATGTTGAGCGTCACCTTCTCGTCCAAGGCCATCGTGCGCAGCGCCCACTGAATGCCCTCGGGAAGGTCGCCCATGACGGGCGCGATGACCGGTTCACCCTTGGCGTGCGTGTCCTCGAGCACTTGGCCGTCGTTGTCGGTGATCACCATGTGGAACTTCAGCAGCTCGCCGGGATCCGCTCGGATCACGAAGTCGAACCGGTCGTCCGGATCGTCGACGTGTTCGATGTGCTCGACGACCTCGACCTGCTCTCCGACCCACTTCATGCGGGCCTCGATGCGTTCGTCGAGGCGTTTCAAGATCGGCATCGAATCCCCCGTCAATGCCGCGAATCCGAACCCGCCCAACGAGCCGAACTCGAAGGGGCCCATGGCGAGCGCGTGCAGATGGCCCAGCTGCGGCCAGTGCGCCTGATCCGCGAAGTAGTGGGCCTGGTGCAGGTCACCCAGGCTCTGAAGCGAGTCCTCCGCAGCCGAGATCTGGCGCACGATCGAATCTTGGTGGTCGATCCAGCGCACGATCTCGAAGTAGTTCCAGATCTCGCCCATCTCGGCGTGATTCGGCCTTCGCCAACGACAGTCGTGACCGCGTTCGGGCAGCGGGAGCGAGCGAAGCGCCTGCAGGATCGAAGCGGAGGCGCCCGACGCGACACCGTCATTCATCGTGACCCCGTTCGCCCGCATGTGGCGAGCGAAGTCGGACGCGTCATCGACGTCGAAGTCGAAGAGGTGCATCTCCGCACCGTCCCAGCGCACGACGTGGACCCACGTCCGACCGGACTGGGACTGGTCGTATTCCATGAGCAACCGCGACGCACCGAGCGGCATCACGCGCATGTTGCTCCTTTCGAGTCCGTCGTACGTCCTCTGCTCGGCATTCCAACGGATCCGATGGTGCTCGACGGTGTCCAAGTATCCGCCGTCGACCGGCGAGAGGAAGCTGTTGCCTTCTCCGATGAAGAGCTGGCGCGACCACAGCCCGTCGAAGGGAATCCCAGGAACCGGGTTCGAGTCCGCTTTCGCGATCAAGAGGCGCGTCGATTCGAACTGCGCGACGGCATGGGGTGCGAGAACGACGGTCAGGAGTCCGAGGAGAAGGGTACGCATCCTGCGTCCATCGACGCCTTGCGCCCAATGGTGATGCAGTTTCCTCGAGCCTTGGAAAGTTCAACGCGAGGAGGTCGCGTAGGCCGCCAGACAGTGTTCGAGAATGTCAGCGGTCGTCAGGAGGCCGACGAATCCGGAGATCGGATCGAGGATCGGCAGAGCGCTGAAGCGGCCGCGAACCAGCTTGTGGATGGCACGGGACACCGTCGTCGTGGGGTCGATGCCGACGATGTTCGTCTGCATGATGTCACCCAGTTCCGTCGTCGCGGACAGTCCCTTGCCGAACGCTCGACGCAGGTCACGATCGGAGACGATGCCCAGCAAGCGGTCCTCGTGGCACACGGGTAGGTGGCGCACACCGTTCGAGCGACTGATCTTGGAGGCTTCGGCGATCGTCGTGGACGCGGGAACGCGCAACGGTTGACTCGTCATGATCTGATGCACCGGAGGGTTCTGCGGCGGCGGGTTCAGCCCGATCCCGTCGTGGTCGTCGAGGAACATCTCGAGAACATCCTTCTCCGTCACGATCCCGACCAGGCCGCCCTGCTTGTCCAGGATCGGCAGGCAACCGATACCGCGATCGAGGAACTGCATGGCGGCATCCATCACCGTCGCGCTCTCCTCGAGGCACACCGGGCCACGCGTCATGCACGACGAGATCGGAGGATCCACCTGACCGTCCTTTCGGGCCCGGCGTCGCTCCTCGAGGTGCAGTCCACCCGTCGCCGACAGGAGATCGCGGTCGGACAACACCCCGACGAGTTGCTTGTTCTCGATGATCGGCAGGTGACGGAAGGAGAACCAGTCCATCAGCCCCCGCGCGCGGTCCAAGGACTCGTCCGCGTACACCCAATGCGGGTTCGGCGTCATGATCGTCGTCACCCGAGCGTTCGAGTTGGCCGGTTTGCGGCGCGGTGTGGGAGCCGTTCGATCCCGCCAGCCGCGCTCCGTGAAGGCCAGGTCGCGCATCGAGCACGTGCCGGCCTCCGCATCGAAGATCGTGCACTGGTCCGCGTTGCGACCGTAGGCGTGGATCGAGATCGCGACCTCGTCCGTCGGATTGCTGATGCGGTGGATGTCCTCGTGCGGCGGAAGCGCTGTACCGATGCCACCCTCATCCAACGTCACCGTGGCCGTGGCCTCGATGCGCGCCCGACCTTCCACATGACCATTGTCGTTGCGCACGTAGTTCGTGATGCGCAGTTGCCCCGTATGCATGCCGATGACGCCCCACGTGCGATGGTCGTGGATCGAGCCCTCGTATCCGGGTGGCCAGACCATCACGACCACGACCGCGCCGTCATCGTCGCAGACGTGGTGGAGATAGCGCCCATAACCCTCCTCGGGGAGAGCCATGCATTCCGCGTCGAGTTCCGGCGTGAGCGCGAGGAGCTCGCGCATCGCTTGCTCGGCGCCTCGCAAGCGCGCGATCGTCGACAGATTCTGTTTACCGCCGCGATCGAGCTCGCGGCAGAACGTACGCATCGATGTCGTCATCGTTCAGCCCTCACCTTTCAGGACTCGCGGGAAGAGCAAATTGTTCTCGAGGTGGATGTGCATCATCAACTCGTCCTCGAGAGTGGCCAGATTGCGATAGAGGCCCACCCACGTCGCACACGCGTGCGCCGGAGCACGGAACTGGTCCGTCATTTCCCGCATGCGTTTCAGGTGGTCGCCGTGGTCTTCGTGCTCCCCCTTCAGGACGCCGATCGGCGTCAGGGCGTGCCGTCCCATGCCGCGCAGAATCAACGGGAAGAGCACCTCCTCCTCCTTGCGCATGTGCAGCTCGAGCTCGGCGGCCATGTGTTCCAGATGCGCGAGCAACTCCTCGGGCCAATCGGGACCCGATCCGTGCGCGATCTCGCAGGCCTGCGCCATCTCGAGGAACACCGGCAGGTCGCGGCGGTGCTTGGCGTGGAACCGATCGAGGATGTGCTCGATCAGGTCCGAGGCTGGACGTTGGTCCCAGAAGACGAGTTCGGGCGGAACGACGTCCGACTTCAGGATCTCGTTCTGCAGAGCTTCGAGGTCGACCGAGTTGCGGTCGCAGGCCACGCTCAGGGTCGAGTCCCCGCCACAACACACATCGATGTTGTGGCTACGCAGAACGCTCCAGCTCCAGGGATGATGGAGCACAAGCTCCGAGACATGCATGTCGGGATCGATCAGATGGGGTGTCTTCATGGCAACCGGACCCAAGCACAATCCGTGCCGACGGCCTCGATTCATGTGGGGAGGTCTGTGGGGGGCCCAATACCCCCGCGTTGTACGAACCACAACGCATGGGCGTCGTGGCGCGCACAACCGATGTTGTGTTCATGACATCACCCGCACTCGAGGCCCTGCTGCCCATCGCCCTGGACATCACCTCCGCCCTGTCGGCGCAGGATCGCTCGCGCCGCGTGGTCGACGTCGTGCGCGAGGTCCTGACCTGCGATGCGGTGGCGCTCTTGCGTTTGGAGGGCAACGATCTGGTCCCCGTCGCCGCGTCCGGCCTGTCCCCCGAAGTCTTCGGACGACGCCTCGCGCTCGACGAGAACCCGCGCTTGGCCGAAGCCTGTCTCGTCGACCAGCCCGTTCGATTCGCCCCGGACGACGATCGGCCGGACCCTCTGGACGGCTTCATGGAGGCAGCGCCGCACGGCCACGATCTCGTGCACTCGTGCGTGGCTTGCCCGCTGCGCGTCGAGGGCGACTTGGTCGGTGTCCTGACCATCGATTCGCTCCGGCCGGGTCGTTTCGATGGCGTCGAGGACGTGTTCTTGCAGTACCTGACGGCCCTGGCCGCCGCCGCCCTGCGCATCGGCACGTTGGTCGACACGCTCGAGAAGGAGGCCGAACACCGCGGCCTCGTCGCGCGCGATCTGGTGCAGGACGCGATGGAGCGCGACGGCGCGCGCTTGATCGGTCGTGGCCGGGTGACGCAGCGTTTGATGGACGAGATCGACCTCGTCGCGTCGGCGGACCTGCCCGTTCTGGTCACGGGAGAGACCGGCGTGGGCAAGGAACTCGTCGTGCGCCGCCTACACGCCCATTCACGACGCGCGAACCAACCGCTCGTCTACCTCAACTGCGCGGCGATCCCCGAGGGCGTCGTCGAGAGCGAGCTCTTCGGTCATGTGAAGGGCGCGTTCACGGGTGCCGCGGGCTCGCGTATGGGCAAGTTCCGCGTCGCGGACGGCGCCACCTTGTTCCTGGACGAGATCGGCGAACTGCCGTTGCACGTGCAGCCCAAGCTGTTGCGCGCACTGCAGGAAGGCGAGGTGCAATGCGTCGGTTCCGACGAACCGGAACACGTGGACGTGCGCATCCTCGCGGCGACCAACCGCGACCTGAACGCCGAGGTCGCCGCCGGCCGCTTCCGCGCCGACCTGTTGCACCGTCTGGACGTCTGCCGCATCGCAGTCCCCCCGCTGCGTGATCACGTCGAGGACATCCCGGACCTCGCCGGTCACTTCGCCGACCGCACCCGTCGCCGTTTGGGCTGCGGCCCCATCCGCTTCGGCCCGGACGCCCACGAGGCCCTGCGCACAGGTGCCTGGCCCGGGAACGTGCGTGAGCTCGAGAACGTCATCTCGCGCGGCATCCTGCGCGCCACGCAACGCAGCGCGGCGGGCGAACTCGTCCACGTGAGCGCCTCCGACCTGGACGTTGCTGAACGGCCCGCGGCCCGCCCGGACGCTGCGCTGGAGCTCGAACCGCCCCGTCCGAGCATCCCGATGCGCCAAGCGCTGAGCGCCTATCAGGTTCGCTTGATCCAAGAGGCGGTCGAACGCAACGCCGGCAACTGGTCGGCCGCCGCCCGCGATCTCGATCTCGACCGAGGCAACCTGCACCACCTCGCGCGTCGACTCGGTTTGAAGTAGGGCTCGAACACCAGGCTCTCGCCGCAAGTTCGACGAAACGTGTCCGGGTCCGTTCGTCGGCGAACGGACCCGGACACACCACCATCCAGACCAGGACTACTCGACCCAGTAGTTGATCACCTCGATCTGGCGGCCGGTCGCGGGGTCCGTGTGGACATAACTGAAGATGCCGAACGAGTACTGGTGCAGGCCCGGGACGAAGAAGTCGGGGTCGAGGTCACCGACGCGGGCGGTATAGGTCGTTTCCTGACCGCTGGTCATCGTGACCGAGTCCGAGGAGCTGGCGCCGACGCTGAAGCCGACCAGGACTCCGCCCGCCGTCGCTTCGGCCTCGAAGGTGTAGCCCATCGCGAGCTCCTGGCCCTCGGACCACGACTCACCGACCGACAGTTCGCGCGTCTCGGCCGCATAGCCGACCCCGACCGCCTGCGGCCCCTCTTGCAGGCCTCCGACCGTGTTCATGATGAGGTCCTTCTGCGCCGCGGTCGGGTACGTCGAGAGGTCGCCGATCGTGTGGTTGAAGATGCTCTCGTCGATCAGGATGCCGCCGTCGTAGATGTTCTCGTTGTAGTAGTCGCGCTCGGCCTGGAACGTGATCGGTGAGCGCGGCAGGCGCAGGACCAGCTTCTCGCCGACCATCTCGGGCTCGGGGTGCGACAGGATCGTGTACGTGTACGTGTCCACCGGGATCGTCGTCAGCACGACCTTGTCCTCGTTGTAGGCGCTCTCGAAGATCACGGTGCGGGACAGCTCGTAGGCGTGTCCGGTCATGACCGTCGTCTCGTTCGTGAACGAGGCCTTGATCGACGTCTCGCTCTGCGTGATCACTCCACCGTCGAAGCTGGCGCCGACCGAAGCCGATCCCGAGACGGTCGCGCTGCGCTCCTCGGCGGTGCTGTTCGACGTCGTATTGCCGAACGAGGTCGAACTCGCCTCCAGGTTCTGCGGTATGGCCGTCTGCGTCGGCGGCGCGGCGATGACCGCGATGACGATCGGCTCGGTGTAGATCAGCTCGTACTCACCGGCGTCGTACTGCAGGATCGGACTGTCGATGTCGCAGTTCGGCGCGACGAGCACGATGTTCTGGTGCGTCGATCCGAAACTGTTGACCCCGATCGTCTGGACGTTCTCGAGCGGAGGATCCTCGCCGGGTTGCTCGAGCCCCCAGATGCGCGCGCCTCGGTTCCAGCTGTTCTGGGGGAACTCGTTCAGGGTCACGATGTTGGCCTTGCCGTTGCCCGTGACATCGGCCATGACGACGGCGCTGGTCGAGCGGTCGAAGAGCTGCGTGTTCCCCAGGCCGTTGTACGTCGTGAAGGTCGGCAGCTCCCAGCCTTCCGTGAAGGGTCCGAACGTCGCGAAGTCCTCGTACACCTTGTGGGCGACCTGGATCTCGTCGTACGTGTCGCCGTCGATGTCCCCGATGTTGACGTGGACGTAGCGGATCGCCAGGTCGTGCGGCGTCGAGGAACAGAGCGTCGATCCGATGATGGCGCTGTGCTCACCGAGCAGTTCGAAGTCGTGCGCTCGATCGTCGAGGGCGACCATGAAGTGGAGTCCGGTCGAGCAACTGCCATCGGTGGCCCCGATGCCCGCGATCACCAGCTCGTCGCGACCGTCGCCGTCGATGTCGCCGAGCGCCAGGTCCGCCACTGTGTAGCCGTCGTTCACGGCCACTTCAGGTGAGCCCGAGATGCCCGCGATCAGTTCGCTCCAGTCGGCCTCCGCATCGTCCAGGACGAGGAAGTGCGAGGTGCTCTGCGACGGCGTGTGCTCGTTCACGACCATCGCGAACTCGCTGCGGTAGTCGTTGTCGACGTTTCCGAACTCCATCGTGACGAACATGCGCGATCCGGCCAGCGTGCGCTCCAGGGACACCGTGTGGTCGTGGGCGAACGCACCGTTCACGAAGTCGTACATGCGCAGGACTCCGCTGTCGGCGGTCTCCATCATGACAGCGATCTCGCAGGCTCCGTCGCCGTCGTAGTCGCCCGCGGCGATCGCGATCTCGCGCACGGCGGAGGATCCGTCGACGTCGTACTGCTCCTTGGCGTAGCCGTGTTCCTCGTCCCAGACGACGTCGATCAGCAGGTTGTCGTTCTCGACGTGGACCAACAGGACTTCATCGAGCCCGTTGCCATCCAGGTCGCCCGCACAGCCGTGGCGACGCTGCTGGGGCGCGCCCGACTGCTGCGAGGCCGAGACCGTGTCCCACAGCCAAGGCGCGTCGTCCGCATAGGACGCGAGGACCGGGTGACTGTGGATGTTTCCCTCGGGCAGGGTCGTGAAGTCCTCCCAGACGTTCAGGATCCGGCCGTAGTCGTCCCCGGCGTGGTTCGCCCCGAACATCATCAGCTCGAACTTGCCGTCCAGCGTGGGCCTCCCGCCGAGCGGGCTGTAGTCCTCGTCGAGTTCGTTGTTCTGGTCATCGACGCGCGCGTTGTCGTTCACCGGAACGCCCAGGTTGGTGAGCGTGTCGAAGATCGGATCGCCGGTGTTGCTGGTGCCTCGACCGGGGCCAGGCCCCGGGCCCGGTCCAGGGTTGGTGCCAGGGTTGACACCGCCACCACCTCCGCCGCCACAGGCAGCGAGGCCGAGGCCGAGCATCGAAAGAGAGAGGAGTTGGATGGTTGCGTTGAGTTTCATGAGGTGCACCGCTGGGGCTGCTTGGGTTCATCCCCACGCACGCCGTCCGACCGCCCCGACCCTCACGAATCCGAAGATCGAGTCCATTTCGAGGCGAAATCAGCCCTGGAGCGCCCTGCAACGCGGATTCCATCTGGATCCGGTACCGTGGATCCCGCTCTCCCATGGACACCCCGCCCCCTGACTCGATCGAGCTGACGCGCTTCTTGAACGACCTGGGTCGTGGGGATGCGGCGGCCGAGGAGGCGCTGATGCCGCACGTGTACGCCGAGCTGCAGCGCATCGCGCAGGCCTCGCTGCGCGGGGGTCGACCGGACGCGACGCTGCAACCGACCGCGCTCGTGCACTCGGCGTTCGCCAAGCTCTTCGGCGCGTCCGTGTCCGAGTGGGACAACCGCAAGCACTTCTTCGTCGTCGCGGCCAAGGCGATGCGCCAGGTGATCGTCGACCACGCGCGTCGACGTGGACGGGACAAGCGCGGTGGTGGCCGGTTGCAGGTGACGCTGGACGAAGGCCTCAGCATCGAGAACGAGCCCGACGAGCGGCTGCTCGATCTGGATGAAGCGCTGCGCGAACTCGAAGTTCTCGAGGCACGCCAGGCGCGCGTCGTCGAACTGCGCTACTTCGCCGGGCTCGAGATGTCCGAGGTCGCCGAGGTCTTGGACGTGTCCAAGGCCACCGTCGAACGCGACTGGCGCTTCGCCCGCGCTTGGTTGGCGCGGCGTATGGGTGCCTTGGACTGATTCCCCGGAATTCGTGAGGGTTTCGCCCCCCCGACGACGTGCGTGACGGTAGAGCCAACATGACCACCCCCTCCCCCGACCCGAGCTTCACCGCGGCGCGCGAACTCTTCGATCGCGTGTGCGATCTGGACCCCGCCGCCCGCGAACGCGAGCTCTGGAGTGTGGATCCAGCGTTGGCGCAGGTCGTGCGCGAGCTCCTGGCCGAGGATTCGGTCGACCACAACCCGTTGGACACGCCGCCGCTCGGTGTTCCGGATCCCCAGGCGCGCATTCCCGAGCGTATCGGCCGTTTCCAAGTGTTGGAGCGCATCGGCGTCGGCGGCATGGGCGCCGTCTACAAGGCGCGTCAGGACTCGCCGGACCGACTCGTCGCGCTGAAGGTGGTGCGTTCCGTGGTGGTGACTCCCGAGATCCGACGACGCTTCGAGTACGAGGCCGAGGTCCTGGGTCGGCTCGATCATCCCGGCATCGCGCGCATCTTCGAGGCAGGAACGACCGACACGGGCAACGGCGAGGAGCCTTGGTTCGCCATGGAGTTGATCGACGGGCGCCCCGTCAATCGCTACGTCACCGAAGAGAAGCTCGACTTCCGCGCACGCCTGCAGTTGCTGGCCAAGATCTGCGACGCGGTGCAACACGCCCATCAGAAGGGCGTGATCCACCGCGACCTGAAGCCGGGCAACGTGCTGGTCGACCGCGACGGCAACCCCAAAGTGCTCGACTTCGGCATGGCGACGATGACGTCGAGCGAGAGCGACCTCGAGACGATGCACACGCGCGAGGGCGTGCTGATCGGAACGCTGCCGTACATGAGTCCCGAGCAGTTCGGGGGCGACCCGGCGGCCATCGACACGCGCGCGGACGTGTATGCGCTAGGCGTGCTCGGCTACGAAATGTTCGCAGGCGTGCTGCCGCACGATCTCGTCGGACATGCGGTGGCGGAAGCCGCACGCGTCGTCGTCGAGGACGAACCGACACGTTTGGGCGAGCGCCAACCGAACCTGCGCGGCGACGTCGAGACGATCATCGGCAAGGCGATGGCCAAGGATGCCGAGCGGCGCTATTCGTCGGCCGACGACCTGGCGAGCGACCTGCGTCGCTATCTGAAGAACGAACCGATCGATGCCAGGCCGCCGACGCTGTCCTATCAGCTCGTCAAGTTCGCCCGTCGCAATCGTGCCTTCGTCGGTGGCATCGCGGCGGTGTTCCTGGCGCTGGTGGCCGGGATCTCGGTCAGCACGGTGCTCTACTTCCAGAAGGAGGAGGAGCGCCAGAAGACCGCGAGCGCGCGCGATGCCGAGGCGGATGCACGCGCGATCGCCGAGGAGGCGCAGCAGGAGGAAGCGCTCGCCCGCCAGGCCGCCGAGGGCGCGCAACGCGACGAAATCGTTGCACGCCGTGCGGCCGAAGCTGCCCAAGCCGAAGAGGCCCACGCGCGCGGCGTTGCGGAGGGTGCGCTCGAGCTGCAGCGGGAGTTGATGGACAACTTCGTCAAGATCCTGCACGCGCCGACGCCGTGGCGCAGCGGTGTCGAGGTGACGATGATGGAAGCGCTGGACGCGGCCGTGGAGCGCTCGGCGCATGCCTTCCAGGCGAACCCGAAGACACGCGCACTCCTGCTTGCGACGTTCGCAGCGACCTATGCCGGCCTGGGTCTGCACTCACGTGCGCTGCCCTTGTACGAAGAGGCGTTGCAACTGCAGGAGTCGGTTGATCCCGACTCCGTACACAGCCTCATGGCACGCGGCAGCCTGGGCTACGAGCGAATCCGGTCGGGTGATATCAGCGGTCTTCCTTTGATGGACGCGGCTTGGGAGGGCTTGCAGCATCGCGACGACGATCCGGTGAGCCAAGCGAGCCACTTGGCGCAGATGGCCGAGGTCTACCAATTGGTGAACCGCCTGGACGATGCCGCCATGTATGCCGAAATGGCGATCGAGCTGTGCGGGGAGGACCCTCCCGAGGACCTTCGCTCGTCGCGCTACCTGGCCTGGAAGGCCTTGGGCGATTCCAAGACTCGCGCAGGGGACTTCCAGGGATCGATCGAGGCGCTGACGCGTGCGTTCGAGTTCGCCGAAGGCGTTGCGGGCCAACCCGTGTTCGAAGCGTTGACTTTGAACTCGATCGCGATCGCCCACGCGAAGCTGGGCGACTTCGAGAAGGGGATCGAGGTGATGGAGGACGTGCTGGAGCGCATGCGCGCACTCGACGCCGAGGAGCACGAGTACTTCGCGATCCAGTTGTCCAACCTCGCCGCGTTCCACACGCATGCCGGCTATCCGGATCGCGCTATCGAACTGTTCGAGGAGTCCCTCGCGTTGAATCGCAGGTTGTCGCCGTCACCGAACCGCAACGAAGCCATCACGCTGGGCAACCTGGCTGACCAACTGCGTCGCAACCTGCGCTACGAGGAGGCCGAGGTGATGGCACGCGAAGCCGTGGACATGTTGGGCGCGACGTTCGGTCCCGGGACCCTGAAACACGCCGGCGGCCAGTCGATCCACTCGCGCTGCTTGTACGAGTTGGGGCGCTTCGACGAGGCGGCCGAGGCGCTGCGCGGCGCGCTGATCGTGAAAGTACGCGAGACGCCGAACCATCCCGAGTTGGCCAACATGCACCTGCGCATGGCCGAGATCTGCGTCGGTCAAGGCGCTTGGGAACAAGCCCGAGCTTCCGCCTCGACCGCGTTGTCCGAGATCGCGCGCCTGACCCCGGACGACGAGGTGTCGGCGATCGTGGGCGAGATGCTGCTGGGCCTGGCGCAGGCCATGGGCTCCGAGGAGTCCGACGCATCAAGCTCGCTCGAGGCCCATGCACGGGCATGCGAGACCTTCGACGACAACCACGTCCTGCTCTGGCGCGCCCGCGCGATGCTGGGCCTGGCCGAGATCGCGACCGGCGCTTCAGGCGAGGACGCAGGCGAAGCCCGCTTCGACGCCGCGATCTCGCGCTTGACCGAGATCGTCGGTCCGGACGACGTCCGGGTCACCACACTCACCCGTTGGACCAACCGTTGACCCTGGTTCTGGAAGATGGGTCCGGGGCCATCGCTGAACCAACAACGATGGACCCGGACGCCGTCTTCGAGAACCAGGCTTGGCGCATGGCGCGTGCCGGCGTCGGTTCATGACCTAGGATGGGCCCATGCTCCACAACGCTCTCACAGCATTCTCGTTCGTCGCTCTTGTTGGCTGCGCATCCACGCAACCCTGGCCCGTCTCGACCTTGGAGGCCGAGGGCATCGACGCCGCTGCGATCGAATCCCTGGTCGAGGACATCGAAGCCGGCAGCTACGGCCTGGTCGATCACTTCACGGTCATCCGTCACGGTCGCATCGTCGCGGACCATCATTTCGAGCACGACTACCAGACGATCTCGGCGCCTCACGTGAAGCGCAATCATCAGTACGACTACGACCATCCCGATTGGCACCCGTACTACCTCGGCACCGACATGCACACGCTGCAGTCGGTGACGAAATCGGTCACGTCGGTCGTCCTGGGTATCGCGATGGACGAGGGCTTGATCCCGGGCGGCGTCGAGACACCGGCGATGTCCTGGTTCGACGCGTACCACCCGGACATGACCGAGCCGTGGCGACGCGCGATGACCTTGGAGGACCTGTTGACGATGCGCAGCGGGATCGACTGGAACGAGATGATCTCGTACGAGGATGCGACCAACAGTTGCATCCTGCTCGAGGACAGCGACGCGTGGATCCAGTTCATCATCGACCAGCCGATGCGCGAGGAGCCCGGCACCAGGTTCGACTACAACTCGGGCGTGTCGGTCCTCCTGGGCAAGATCGTCCGCGAAGCCACGGGCCGCCGCATCGACGACTACGCGCGCGAGAAGCTGTTCGAACCGCTGGGCATCACCGACTTCCACTGGAAGATCACGCCGGACGGCGAGTGCGACACCGAGGGCGGGCTGTACCTGTCGACGCACGATCTGGCGCGGATCGCTCAGCTGTTCTTGCAGCGCGGCATGTGGAACGGAAAGCGCATCGTGTCCGAGGCCTGGGTCGAGGCTTCCGTGACGCCGCACGTCGCCGATGTCGCTCCCAAGAACCTGGGGAACGACCAGGGCTACGGCTACCAGTGGTGGATCCCCGAGCACGCGGACGGCGCGCCAGTCATCTTCATGGGGAACGGTTATGGTGGCCAGTTCCCGGTCGTCGTGCCCGAACTCGACCTGGTGATCGTGTTCAACGCCTGGAACATCCACGAGCCCACCGAACGCAACCTCTGGTCCGCCATGTACCGCGTGGTGAACGCCGCCGGCGGAACGGAATAACGAACAACATGAGATGGTTCTCCAAGAAGGTGACGCTCGAGGCTCAGCTGAAGAACCTCGAAGCGCTCGGATTCGCGCTGGGTGACGACGCCACGTTCGACGACCTGTTCCTGTTCGGGGATCGCGAAGCGCTCGAGGCTGCGCCGTACAAGAGCCTCGTCGAGACGATGGCGCAAACGATCGAGCGCGAGCCCGAATCGCCCATCTGCGACCGCTTGTGGATGTGCGACTTCGAGCGCATCGAGGATCATGGCGACTACGTCGATGTGCTCGTCCGTCTCGAGCGCATGACCGGCGGCGTGGTCGGGCTCTCCGAGATCCAGGACCACGTCAGCGAGGACGGGACCTGGGCGAGCTTCGTGGTCGACGAGCAACCGATGCGTTGGGACCTCGCGTTCGATGGCGACTGGCTCGATCCTCGCGTCTTCGCGCTCTACGCGGGCCTGCTCGAGCGCGAGGGCGCACCCCTCGGCCTCTACATGGGCAGCAACCACGAGGAGTACGGCCAGGAGGTCCTCCTGGTCGTGCTCGATCCCAGCTTCGCGAAACCGTTCGGCAAGCTCGTCGGCATCCCGCTGCAACCCGTCGCATGAACCGGATGCGGCGAACGCACCGCCGATCCAGAAACCTGACGATTCCCCCCTCTTGCAACCGACCCCGAACTCGTAGTCTTCCAGGCATGGCCGAAACCCCGGATCCGCAGAGCTTCTGCGTCGTCGACAACTTCCTCGACGAGGACACCTGGACGCGGCTGTGGAGCGACTTCCAGTTCATGGAACTCAGCCCCGTTTCCAGGTCGGTGGGCGCATGGAAGCTCGACGATGGCATCCCGCTCGGCGGCGACGAGCTCGTCGTACCTCGGACCGGCGCGGCGTCCTCGGGCGAGACCCCGCTCGGCCAGGTCGCGCACGCCATCCTGGACAACCCGGAGATCCACGCCGATCTGGTCGACGACGACTGGGATCGCATCAGCGTGCGCCCCTACGTCTATTCCCAGGGCACGGGTCTCTCGTGGCACGTCGATGATCACCAGCTGTTCGCCGGCGCCTTCGTCTACTACGCGCACCCGCACTGGAACGCGCACTGGGGCGGCGAGCTGCTGGTGGGCGATGTCGAATCGGAGTCGGACGACGAGCTGCCGATCATGGGCTACCGCTTCGAGACCGAGCCGTACTCCGAGCGCCTGCTCGAGCCCGGCCTCGGCAGCTTCATCATGCCGAAGCCCAATCGCCTGGTGCTCCTGTCGGGCGCGCCGCACATGATCGCGCGCGTTCACCCGGCCGCCGGAGCGTCGGTGCGAGCCAGCGTGTCCGGCTTCTTCTTGCGGACGTCGCGATGACCCGCGACGACGCACCGACCTCGAACTACCGCCTCGACCTCGCCTACGACGGTCGCGCGTACTTCGGCTGGCAGCGACACGGCGACCAACCGACCGTGCAAGGCGCGATCGAGGACGCCCTCACCGCGTGCTTCGAGGTGCACAGCGCCGTGATGGGCTCGGGCCGCACCGACCGCGGCGTCCACGCGAACGGCCAAGTCGCGAACGTGCTCCTGCCCGCGGACCTCGACGTGGAATCGGCCAAGTCCGCGTTGCGGGGCGCTCTACCGGCCGACATTCAACTGCTGGACCTGACCCCGGTCGCCGACGACTTCCACGCGCGCGACGACGCCAAGGCGAAGACGTACCGCTACGTCATCTGGAACGCGCCCGAGTGTCCCGAGGCCGAGGTCGGCCGCGTCTGGCACGTCCCGCGTGCGCTGGACGTCCAAGCGATGCGCCCCGCATGCCGAGTGTTCGAAGGCAATCACGACTTCGCCTCGTTCGCCAAGAAGCCCAACTTCGTGCGCGCCTCGACCGTCCGCCGTGTGCACTCGATCGAGTTGACCCAGGACGGCGAGCGCATCGAGATCGCCCTGCGCGCCGAGGGTTTCCTGTGGAAGATGGTGCGCAACCTCGTGCGCGCGATCGTCAAGGTGGGCGAGGGCCGCACGCCTTGCGAGAAGCTGGCCCAGATCCTGAAGTCGAAAGACCGTAGCGCAGCGCCCGGCACGGCGCCGGCGTCAGGGCTGTTCCTGGACAGCGTCGAATACTGAGTTCGCGTGCTCGGCAGTGCTCGAGAACGGATCCGAGTCGTGCGTAACCGGGAGGAAGGTGACTGACGCGGTACTCCCGGTTCCGGCATGCTCCCAGCCAAACATCAGAACCATGACCCGCACGAAGAAGATTCTCGCCGCCGTCATCCTGACCCCGATCGTTCTGGTCGTGGGGCTGTTCGTAGCCGGGTTCGTCCTGACCTTGACCGGGCACATGGATCCGGACGACTTCACGGAGGTTCCGGAACCCGAATCGCATGCGGAGCAAGTCGTGGAGCCCGAGCCACTCCCGCAGGTGGAGGCCATCGACTCTTCGAAGCCGGACCCCTCGCAGCCTTCAACCATGGTGACCGCCCCTGCGCTTCCCGGTTCGATGGATGCGAACACCGTCCAACGCTGGTTCGCCGAGCAACGTCTCGTGCGCATCGAGAACGAAGTCCTGATTCCCGCGTGGGAACACATGGCCGCCTTCACCGCCGCCGACGCGATCGCCGTACACCGTGCGCTGCGCAAGGGCGGGCGGGATTTCCAGCCGATGCGCATGCTGGCCTTCGCGGGGTTCAGCGCTCTACCGGCCGAAGCACGCAGGACGTTCGCCGATGAAGTGGGAGCGGTGATTCCTGTGAAGGGCACGCGTGTGGCCGAGTTCACCGGCATGTTCTTCATGCAGGACGACGACAACGCCGCCGTCTACGCACGCGCGATCCGCGCCTACTGCGAGGTCCTGTCGAGCCGCGAGGTGATCGACGCGCTCGACGATTTCGGCGCGATCCAGATCAACCTCGCCACCGACCAATGGACGATCCGCGTGGACACGAAACTGAAGGGCCTCGATGCTTCGACCCTGATGGCGATCCACGACGCGATCGATGACCAGTTCCTGGCCGGAGAGCGCAAGAATCTGCGCGCGGAACTGCGTGATCTAGCCGAAACCAGATAGGCCCAACGAACAGGCCCAACGAACAGACCCCGAGAACCTGCGTACAAATCTCGATCTGAACCGGGGACCACCCGACCACTCCGAGTGTTGGCGGCGATGCACTAGCATCTCCCACGCTCCGAGGAACCCACCGCACACCATGCGCATCCTGCTCACGCTCCCGCTGCTCTTCGCGTTCGCTCCCCAACCCCTGCGTCAAGCGGACGATCCGCTCGAGGCCCTGGCCGAACGCCTTCAAGCGACGGACGACCTTCAGGAACGGGTCGCGCTGGCCCAGGAAGGCCGGCGGATCGATCGCGGTGGAAGCTCCTGGTGGTTCGAGGTCGAAGCACGCGCACGCCTGGCCGCCGGCGACCACGCGGCCGTCGTTCGGCTCTGCACCGAAGCTCTGGTGAATCCGCTGGAGGCCGTGGACCAGGCGGTGATCCTCGAGCTTCGCGCGAGGGCATACACCGAGCTTGGCCAACCGGGCTTGGCTCTGGGCGATCGCATGCGTTCGCTGCAATGGAACCCGGACCAGCCCATTCTGACCTCCGAAGTCCATGCGGAGTGGTCGGCCCGGATCCGCAATCGGTTCATCCAGCGCACCGTGCGCGACGCGGAACAGTTCCTGGACTTCATGCCCGACGAAGCCAGCGCGCATCTGGCGATGGCTCGCGCGCAGTGTTTGGACGGAGACTTCTCGAACGCGTGCAACTCCTTCCATACGGCGAACGTGAAGTCGGCCGACGCGTTGAGGTTGAGTGACTGGTTGACCTACTTCGACGCGGCGGAACGCGAGGAGGACTTTCACCTCCAAGCGGAAGCGCTGCACGGCGCTCACCGTCTCGCCCCCGATGCGGGCTACGCAGCGACGGCGCTCGAGATGGAGGAGCTCGCCGCCGAGATGCAGTCCGGGAACATGGGGTACGGCGGTGGGTATGACGGATACGGCGAGGACGAGTCCGAATCCGAACCCGGTCCGACCGAACCTCCGTCCGTTCTCACGGACGAGGAACTGCGCGAGGACGTCCTGGCGTGGGGCGCGCGCATCGACCACGTCGAAGCCGTGATGTGGGACCACCTGGAAGGTCTCAGGCCGCTGGACACGCGCGCCGAGGACCTCGATGACGTAGCCTCCGACGTCACCACGGTCGAGTCGTTGGCGTCGCTCGAACCGGAAGTGCGGGCGCTGCAGGCCGAGCTGGCCGTCTGGTTCCAGGCACACACCGAACTGGTCATCGAGATGCGGGCGCTCGAGGACGAACTCCTACCCTGGAGCGAATGGGCCGTCGTTCACGTGAACATGGAGGAGAGCCTGCGCGATGCGATCTTCCACCACTCCAACCGCGTCCACAGCTTCCCGAGCCTGGAGGTGTGGGACCCGCGCGAACCCCTGGCGGCCACCATCGCACGTCATGAGGGGCGCCTCGTGAACGCAGCCGCGTGGCAGGTGGCGCACGACAACTTGATCGCCCAGCGAGGAACGCTCGCTGCACATGACGTCCAGGCGCGCGCGGGAGCGCTGCTGTCCTCGGGGCAGCCAACGGCCGATCTCCTGGCGACGTTCGCGATCGCGGCCATCGCCAGTGGGAACGAACACGAGGGCGTGCCGGCCCTCCATCTCGCTCTGGCCTCCGAACCGTCCGCTCCGTTCGCCGAGGAGCTGCACACCACCCTGCTCGGATTGAGCGCGCGAGCCGACGAGCTGATGCGCGCGTCCGAAGTGGCCTTGTCCGAGGACCGGCCGCACGTCGCCCTCGGGTTCGCCGAGCGCGCGACGGACCTGCAGCCGCACGGCGCCGGCTTCCACCATCAGGAAGCGATCTGCTGGGAGCGGATCGAACCGTCGATGTTGGGCCTCGACGCCGCACGGATGGCGACCTCGATCGAGCCGGCGAACGTGACCTACTTGCGATCGCACCTGCGCCACGCTGCGGGCCGCCGCCATCTCTCGGAGTGCGTCGAGGTCATGAATCTGATGGTCAACCTCGATCCCCGGAACCCCGAATTTCTCGAGGAGCGCATTCAGTACCTGATGCTCTGCGACGACATCGAACGTGCACGCTCCGACAGCATGTTCGCCTATGAACTGCGCGGTGGAAGTTACAGTGGTCGCCCGTCGTCGCGTTGGCCGGATTGCCTGGCGACGAACGGCTGTTTCGGTGTCGACCTGAACGATTCCTGGAGCAACAGCAAGCCACTGGACGTCATCAACAACATGCCCGCTTGGCCGGCCGGCGACCGTTTCAGCGATACGACCAAAGACGTCGCGGCTGGCCTTCTGGCGGCGTTGAACGGGGAAGCGACCCTTGATTCGATCCGCGAGCCCGTGGTCGGGTTGACCGACCTCGAGCAAGCGGAATGGCAGGCGTTGTCGAAGTTCCTGGCTGGCGAGGTCGCGACCTGTTTGGACCACGAGACCGATGCGAAGATCTACTACGAGGCGGCGTTGCGTGATCGAAACCTGCCGCTCGGGATCGCGAGGTGTGCGACCAAGCGACTCGGTCGGAGCCTGCGGATCGGACCTCCGCAGCAACACGAGGTGATTCGTGTTCCGGCAGACGTCGCGACGCTGGACGAAGCCGTCCGCATCGGGCGCAACGGTCAGACGATCTTCCTGGCGAAGGGCTCGCACCGCCTGGATCGACCTCTCGAGCGTTCCATCCGTATCGTCGGTGAAGGAGCGGACGAGACCTTGGTGACCCTGTTCCCGGACCCCAAGAACTACCGAGCGGACGGCCAGATCCACCTGATGCCGGGACCGCGCAACGGTTCCCCAGGAGGTTGGCTCGAATTCGTCGACCTGAGCCTCGGTCAGTACGGGAGATACAAACGCCTGACGCTCGCGGACGGCCCGGACGATTCCCTCGTCGTGCTGCGTGGCGGTGTGACGCTGGAGCGTTGCGAGCTGCGTGACGGTACGAGGTTGCTCGTGAACCCTGGGACCACCTTGACCGTGCGCGACTCGGACCTGACGAGCGCCAAGTCCGACCCGATCCACGTCGACGGCGGTGCGCTCCACCTGGATCGCGTCGTGTTGGCGGGAGCGGTGACGCTCGCGAACGGCGCGAGCCTGCGCGCGGACCACGTCACCTTGACGGACCTCGCAGCCCTGCGCTTCGACGGTGCCGAGACCACGGGCCAGATCGGATCCTTGGCTGCGTACGGCCTCGCCCAATCCGGTGTCCAGGCCACGCAGGAGTCGTTGGTGCACATCGAAGAGCTGATCTGGGACGCGACCGGTGCGACGTCCTTCGTCGACGCGAGTGCCGACAGCGCCGTGCTGCTCGAGTCCGGTCTCGCCTGGGGTGAGGGCGTGATCGACCCGGCACCCGACGCCACCGTCGCCTCGTTCCCGTTCGCGAGAACGGCCCGCGAGGAAGCGGCGGTCGTCGTGTCGACCTCGGCCGAGCTGCAAGCCGCGCTGAACACCTCCGCACCGCACGTCCACCTGGAGCCCGGTGTCTATGCGCTGAAGAATCACCACCTGTACCACGACCTCGTGTTGGTCGGACTCGGGGATGGCGTCCAGCTGCAGGTCCCGCGCGATGAAGCCAGCACCATGCTGCGCGTGCGCGCGGACGTCAGCCTGGTCATGCACAACATCGAACTCGGTGTGATGATCGAGGACCTGTCCGATCCGAATCATCCGATCCGCAAGCTGGGTGGAGGGATCCTGCGTGATGAGGTCCACGAGCAGTACCGCCTGCTCGACGTCGAAGGCAGCGTCGTGTTGCACGGTTGCCGTCAAGCGCATCAAGGCGCGGGCGATCACACGGCGAAGGAGGTCTTGGCTTACGTGCGCAATTCCGGTTCGTTCGCAGCCTTCGGCATGGACTACGCCCGGGGCGTCGTCGCGGAGTCCCAGGGGCGCGCATGGATGGTCGACAGTCCGGTCGACATCCTGACTGTGTCGAACGAGGCTCAAGTTCATCTGTTGGGCCGCGGCGACCTGGAGCGTCTCGAGGTCACCGGTCGGAATGCGATCGTGACCTTGGGCGAACTGGGTCCCAAGCGCCTTCAACTGGCGGCCTTCCGTGAAGGTGCGCCGGACCCTCGAAGCGACCTACGCAAGCGCTCTGACGGCAGCGACCCACGGGTGTTGCAGGCGAAGTTGATCGCCGAAGCCAAGGCCAGCATCTTGGAGCCGTTGACCGTGGATTCGACGGCCAGGGAGTGGGGCGTCGGCCTCATGCGCTATGCCAAGGCCTACGACAACGCGATGACGTACACGATCTCCAATCGTGACGAGTGCGAACGCCTGGCGGCTCAGCAGGTCCTGGCGCCGCTTCGAGGTCGAGTCGATCGCGTCCGCGCGTTCCTGGATCCCTACAACGTCGTCCATCACTCCCACGGGATCTCCGACCACGTTCGCGCTGCGATGCCGAAGGATGATTACATCCGCTACATCTCCGAGAACCGCGCGACGCATCACCTGGGTGACGACGCGACGTCGCAGGAGATCCAGACGTACGCCTCCTGGGAAGAGGCCGTACTGGGCGGACACATGACGAAGGAGCAGATGGAGGAGGGACGCAAGTTGGGTCTCTCGATCGCCGGCTACAAGGCCGAGGAGCGTCGTCTGGCTCTCGAAGAAGCCGCGCGGCAGGCCGCCTATGAAGCCGCCCTGGTCGCGGGGGACTCCGACGACATCAAGCGCGCCTTGAAGGCGATCAGCATCAACACCTGGCTCGAGTACGTCGCCAACGACGAGAACGCGAGCTGGAACGACCTGATGGATGCGGTGAGTTGCTCCTACCGAACGGGGTGGCACCGCGAACTCAGCCGGCGCCTCGATACCATGCGTGCGGCCCAACCTGTCGCGAGCAACAACACCTGGACCGGCAGCAATTGGTCCAGCGGGTCGGCCTCGTCAGGCGCCTCATCGGGTTATTCCAACGAGTTCCAAGCCTGGCAGACCAGCTTCCAGAACAGCATGGACAACCTGCAGCGCAGCATCGATGCGACCGCGTCGAGCTCCTACAAGAGCTATCGCAACCGGTACGACTACTGATCGTCGTCCGGGAACGGCGGCCCGCGAAGACCTAGCGCCAGCTTTCGGTGACGAGGTCGTACCCCAGGACGTACGCGATGGCCACGCCGAACACGATGGCCGGCAGGGTCGCGGCCAGCGAATCGCGAATGCGGATCCTGGTTGCGATGGCTCCGATCATCAGCAGGCTCAGACCCGCCGCCGCCATCGTTCCCACGATCGGAACGAAGTAGCCAACCGCCAGCCCGAGCGCGCCGGCGACCTCGAGCAGACCCGTCGGTCGGCGCCAGCGCGCCAGGCCGTAACGTTCGAATTCGGCCACCATCCTGTCCGAGACCAGACAGCCCATCCCGTACACGAAGAAGCCCCCGATCGTCAGGACTCGGGAAGCTTCGAAGGCCATCGTTGCGGACGTCATGACGGCCTCGGAGCGATGCTCGGCGTCAACCGATCGAGAGGCCGAGGATCGACGCGCTCATGGCCAGGACGAGCAATGCGGGCAGCGACTTGAGGATCGGGTCGCGCACCTTGATGTGCATGACGAGCGCTCCGAGCATCAGTCCCACGACGACACCGGCGGCTGGCATTACCAGCGAGGGGACCCACAGTCCAACGATCAGGGCGATCGCCGAACCGACCTTGAGCACACCGACCAGATAGAAGAACCAGACCGGCAGTCCATAGGCCGCGAACTCCTCCTTGAGCGTTTGGGAGGATCCGCCGCGATACGCCGTGGACCGGCTCGAGCGCATGAGCCAGACGTTCAGCAGGCCGAGCGCCACGACGGTCTGGAGGATGGTGGTGAGGTTGATTTCGGGCATGGTGGATACCGGAGAAGGTCGAGAGAGGGCACCCTACCCGAAGACCCCTGGATTCCCGGCCTGAACGCGCCCCGGGGGGAATGTTGCGAAACCCTGGTGCAGATCCGCGGCTCTCTCGCCAGAGGGTGCGGACCATGCAGCACCTTCCCGAATCACGATCCGCGCGTCATCTCGCGTTGGAGCCACGCGCGGGCCAGCGTCAACTCGCGCACCACGGTGTTGCGCGAGACGCCCAGGTGGTCGGCGATCTCCTGGCCGCTCATGCCGCTGAAGAAGCGCAGTTCGACGATGTGGGCCTGACGCGGGTCGAGTTCGGTGAGCTTGGCGAGCGAATCGTCGAGCAGCACGAGGTCGATCTCGTCGCTGCCGTCCTGGGCCATCTCGTCGAGGCCCACCAGGGTGATGCGATTCCAGCTGCCGCCGCGCTTCGAGGCGTTGCGACCGCGCGCGTGGTCGATCAGCACCCGACGCATCGCGCAGGCCGCTGCCGCCAGGAAGCCCAAGCGATCCGAGCTGGAGGAGTCCGAGGGACTCGCGGCGAGGCGCAGGAAGGCCTCGTTCACCAGCGCTGTGGGCTGCAGCGTGTGGGCCGCGCGTTCGCCCGCCATCAGCTGGCCCGCCATCGAACGCAGCTCGGCGTACACCTTTTCGAGCAGCTCACCGGTGGAGACCTCGCCGGCCTTCACCCGCTCGAGAATCCAGTCCAGGTCGTCGTCGTCACGCTTCATGCGGGCCCCAAACTAGCAGCAACAGGCGCATGTCGCCCGCTCCGCGGCGTCCTGAATCGCGCTCCCGGCTCCTCCATGCGTATTCTTTGACCATGGACGCCGCCCGCTATCAGCAGTTGAAGGAGCACTTCGCCCAAGCGCGCGAGCTGGACCCGTCCGCCCGCGCCGCATTCCTGGACGAGCGTTGCGGAGATGACGTTGAGCTGCGCGCCGAGCTGGAGGAGCTGTTGGCCAGCGACGAACAGGCCTCGGGCGGCGCCTTGGACCGCGCGCTGGATGCCACGGGTTCCGTGCCGAACGTGCCCACCGAGATCGGTCCCTACACCTTGGGCAAGTTGCTCGGCGAAGGGGGGATGGGTCAGGTGTACCTCGCCCAACAGAAGGAGCCGTTCGAGCGCGCCGTGGCGCTGAAGCTCGTGCGCCCCGGCATCGAGAGCAAGGCGGTGCTGGCGCGCTTCGACTCGGAACGCCACGCGCTCGCGCGCATGGATCACGAGAACATTGCGCGCGCCTACGACGCCGGAGCCACCGTCGACGGGCGGCCCTACTTCGTCATGGAGTACGTCGACGGCATTCCGATCACCGACTACTGCGACCAACATCGCCTCGACACGCACGAGCGTCTCGAACTGCTGGCGCAGGTCTGCGACGGACTGCAGCACGCGCACCAGAAGGCGATCATCCACCGGGACATCAAGCCCTCGAACGTGATGGTCACCCAGCAGAACGGCAAGCCGGTGCCCAAGATCATCGACTTCGGCGTCGCGAAAGCCTCGGCCCAACCGCTGACCCAGCGCACGTTGTTCACCGAGCTGGGCCAGATCATCGGCACGCCCGAGTACATGAGTCCCGAGCAGGCGGACCTGTCCGGCGAGGACGTCGACACGCGTACCGACATCTACTCCTTGGGCGTGTTGACCTACGAGGTGCTGGTCGGCGTGCTGCCGTTCGATCCGCACGAGCTGCGCGCGGCCGGTTTCGACGAGATCCTGCGCCGGATTCGCGAGGACGATCCGCCGCGCCCGAGTCTGCGTCCCAGCACGTTGGGTGTCGACGGCGACACGACGCTCGCCCATCGTCGCACCACCGCGAATCGCCTGGCGTCGCAGCTGCGCGGCGATTTGGACTGGATCACGATGAAGGCGCTCGAGAAGGACCGCGGGCGCCGCTACCACTCAGCCGCGGAGATGGCCGAGGACCTGCGCCGTTATCTGCGCCACGAACCGGTCAGCGCGGGTCCTCCCGGTGCCGCGTACATCGCGTCCAAGTTCATGCGCCGCCACCGTATCGGCGTAGCCTTCGCAGGTTTGGCGGGCTTGTTCGTGATCGCTTTCGCGCTGATGCTGGTCGTTCAGAGCGCGCGCATCGCAAACGAGCGAGACCGTGCGAACGATGAGGCCACCGCCCAACGCGACCTGGCGGATTTCCTCGTGTCGTTGTTCGAGGACGCCGACCCTGGGCGCACGAAGGGCGCCGACGTCACCGTACGCGAGTTGCTGGACTCCGGAGCGCAACGGATCGACACGTTGGATCACCGACCAGCCAGCCAGGCGACGTTTCGCGAGTCGATCGGCAGCGTCTACGGCGTGATGGGCTTGTTCGACGAGGGTCGCGCGTTGTTGGAAGCCGCGAACGCTCACAGGGAGGCCGCAAACGACGGCAGCCGGCTCGCAGAGCTGGCCTTGGCCTCGAGCCTTGATGGGCTTGCGACGGTCCTCGTGAGAAGCGGTGAACCGGAGGCTGCGATATCCCTCGCGCAACGCTCGATAGAGATTCGTGAACGATGGCTCGGAGACAGCCCCGAGCTCGCGAGCAGCTTGGGCACGCTCGGGAATGCAATCTGGAACTCGGGCGACCTCAAGGCGGCGGCCGTGCACGTCGAACGAGGTCTGGCCATGCGCCGTGCCATCTTCGGCAACCAGCACGACTCCGTCGCTGCAAGCTTGCACAACGTAGCCTCGTTGAGATTCCTCAGTGAGGATCTAGAGTTCGCCGAAACGATGTTTCGCGAGGCCCTCGCGATTCATGTGAGCCTAGGTGACGACGAGGGCTACTCCCACGCAACGACCTTGCACGCTCTCGCGATGGTGCTGGACTACCGAGGCCGTCCGGCCGAAGCGCTTCCCCTGGAGCAACGCTCGCTCGAGATCCGCGAGGCGGTCTTGGGAGGACAGCACCCACACGTCGCGCTCTCGCTGACGACCTTGGCGCGCATTCATCTGAGCCTGGGGGATGCCGAGCAGGCGGCGCCGCTGGCCGCCCGCGCGGCCGAGATTGGTTTGGAAGCTTGGGGACCCGACTACCCGGACGTTTGGTGGATGCAGCGGGGTCACGCCGAGGCCCTGAACGCGCTGGAACGGCACGATGAGGCTCTCCAGATCATGGAGCCGCTGGTCGCGCGCATCGAAGTCACTCCACGCCGCGTGGAATTGGAGCTCCATCTCTCCGAGCTCGCAGTCACCCTGCACGAACTCGAGCGCTGGGCCGAAGCCGAGTCGGCATGGCGCCGGGCTATCGAGATCGCCGATGACCCGGACCATCGCGACGTGGGTACGGCGTCTCACGCTCGCGCAGGTCTCGCGGAGACCCTGGCAGCTGACGGCCGCATGGACGAGGCGATCGCAACCTACGAGGTCGCGGTGGAAGGGTTCACCGAGGTGGAAGCCGGTGACCCTCGTCGTCTCGAGACGTTGCGAGCCTTCGCGGGCCTCTTGCGGGCGAACGGCAAGACCGAGCGGGCAGCGGAGCTCGAGGCTCTCGCCGAATCCCACTGAGGCCGTCGCTGGCTCTGTCCGTCGTGGCTCGGCCAGGAGCAGGACCGGTCGATCGAGACGACTCCGTCTCCGGAACCCGGTTCAGTCCCGCAGCAGGATCGTCGCGGGCCTGCTCTCGAAACTGAGGAAGTTCATCAGGAAGCGCTCCCCATCCGGGGCCACTTCGAACGAGTCGATCTCTCTTGCGGTCTGGAACAGGATGTGCGGTTCGGGGTTGGTGAAGGCGTCCTCTGTGGAGAGGTCGACCTCCCACACTTCCTTGTCCGCGCGCGAGTAGTAGAGAACGTCGCCGTTCGGCCCCCAGGTCGGGTCCCAGCCGCCATCGACTGAAATCTGGACCCGTCGCTGATCGCCGTCGAGTTCCTGGACGAAGACCTGGAATTCGCCGCGAACGATCTTGAAGTACGCAGCCCGATTCCTGCCCGCGGACAGTCGCACCGAAATGGCATCGTCCTCGATCAGTTCGAATTTTCGGGGCTCCTGACTTCCGTCGGTCGAGAGCAGCCAGAACCCGTCGCTACCCCGGACGAGCAGGTCTTCTCCGTTCGCCGTCACGTCCAGGGGGAACTGTGCGCCGTCGGCATCCCATACCAGAGTCGGTTCCCCCGGCGAATCCAGATCGAGGCGCTCGATGTCGGGATAGCCGCGGGCGTCGCTCATGTAGAAAATGGAGCGCCCGTCCCGGCTCCAAACAGGTTGGCCTTCGAACCCGGGGTGGTTCGAGAGCTGGAGCAGGGTCTCTCGTTCCAACCCTCGCACCCAGATGTCGGTGAGGTTGGTCCGCATGTCTCCAATGGCGAGGGCGACGGAGCGACCGTCGGGCGAGATGCGGGCTGTGAACAGGCCAGGTTCACCAACACGCCCGAGCTTGAGGCCGCGACGATCCACCCATTCGAGCACGTCACCTTCCTCCCACTTCTCGTACGCGATGATTCCATCACGCGAAACGGAGAGCGACGAAAGACCTAGCGGCCGGAACCACTGCGCTCGGTCTGCAAGGGCCTCCGGTGCGCCGGTGATCCGCATCGTCTCTTCGTCGAAGGGAACGGTCATGATCCTGCCGTTGTCGATGTACACGAGCTCTCCGCGGTTCGTGTACCACGGCTTGGAGGCCATCTCGGTCACCAAGGTCGTGGGCGCTTTCCCCGACAGGGACCCCGCGTACAGTCGGTGCTTGGGAGGGCCGGCATCGGTCTGGAACATCGGCGCCACGAACAGGAAGCGATCGCCGTCGGGCAGAAAGGTGGGTGCGTTGTGCTGCATCTCACCCGATTCCGAATCCAGTTCGGTCAATGGAACGGGTTCGCCACCGGTCTCGCGTATTTTCCACAGCGGGCCTTCTCCGGCGCCGTACACGATCCAGCCAGAGCTGCTCCACGAGAACGTCGCGGCGGCGCCGATCGTCAGCCTGCGCACGTTCTGGCCGTCGAGTTGCATCAGCGTCAGGGTGTCCTCGAGTTCGAAGCCGATCGACGAGGAATCCGGCGACCAGAACACCCTCGTCGCGCGCTCCGTCCCCGGGAGGGGGACCGCTTCGTAGGAGTCCAATCGTCGCACCCAGAACGAGGTCGTTCCTTCGAACCGTGCTTGAGCTCGGAAGGCAACCCACTTCCCGTCGGGTGAGAGCAGGGGGTTATCGAGCCGCTCGTACTGGTCGGTCGAGCCGGGGATCGCGAGCACCAAAGTGCGCGGGTCACGCAGCCTCTCGCCCTGGCCGTCGGACATCGCCATCCACGCAGCGACGACCCCGAGAACGACTCCCAATGCGACGCCCAGCAGCACAATAGGCCCGATGCGGTTTCGAGACGGAGCTGGCACTCCGGAACTCGCGTTCGCAAGTTCGCTCCCACGTTCCAGTTGCAAGCGCGCTTCACCGATGTCGCGCAACCGTGAGCGCGGGTTCTTGGTCAAGCAGCGACGCAAGAGCGCGGTCACATGCGGGGGCAACTTCGGAAGTCGGCTCTCATCGGGCTCGGCTCCGACGATCGCTGCGACGACATCCGTGAAGGACTCGCCGCCGAATGCACGCTGGCCGGTCAAGCACTCGTACAGCACGCAGCCGAACGCCCAGATGTCGGTGCGCCGATCCACCGGCTTGCCGCGCGCTTGCTCGGGGGACATGTAGGTCGGCGTGCCTAGTACGAGGCCTTCCTCGGTCATCAGGAAGCTGTCCGACTCGGCGGTCGTCGTACCTTCCTTGTTCGCCTTTGGGATGATCGGTTTCGCGAGACCGAAGTCCAGGATCTTCACCACGCCCTCCGGCGTGATCCGCACGTTCGCCGGCTTGAGATCGCGGTGGACGACGCCGGCTTCGTGAGCGGCCTCGAGCCCCTCGGCGATCTGGCGACACACGTCGATCGCTTCGTTCACCGGAAGCGGACCGCGGGCGAGGACGACGCCGAGGTCCTCGCCCGGCACCAGTTCCAGCGCGAGGAAGCAGAGGTCGCCTTCCTGGTCGACCCCATGAATGCCGGCCACGTTGGGGTGGTTCAACGAGGCCAGCGTCTTGGCTTCGCGTTCGAATCGGCGCAGGCGCTCTTCGTCCTGGGCGAGCCGTTCGGGCAACACCTTGATGGCGACCTCGCGCCCAAGCCGCGTGTCTCGAGCCCGATAGACCTCGCCCATCCCTCCAGCCCCAAGGGGACCGAGGATCTCGTAGTAGGAGAGCGTTTGGCCGGCGACGATGGGCATGACGGGCGAGATTGTATCCAAGAGCCGCGCCCCGGCTCCCCTCGTGCAGGGCAGTTCAGGCTGGGCCCGAGACGACCCCTTGATCGTCTGTCGACTCACCACGAAGCCGGTGCAGCGCCAGTCCCGAGCACGGATCGGTGCAGCGAAGACCTCGAGTGCGGAGATGCCCACGCGTTGGCTCGGGAGACCCCCAAATCGGCTCCCCAGCCACACCCAGGGCTGATCTTGCGATTTCATG
>TARA_R110002096_G_scaffold238027_3_pt1 | contig 48211 bp, 50 predicted proteins | sample TARA_R110002096 | Tara Oceans TARA_R110002096 (sample SAMEA4397295) | marine metagenome | biome: Polar Biome; feature: [DCM] deep chlorophyll maximum layer (ENVO:01000326); material: water (ENVO:00002006), including particulate matter (ENVO:01000060) such as... | depth 35 m
GTATTTGCCCACATCATCTAATAAACTGTATTTCAACCTCGGGTCAACCGTACTCTGCGGTTTATGTGCAAAATCGTTCGCTTCCACTGAAGTCATCCGTTGCAGTGCGCTGTTTTCTTTTCCAGCTATGGGGAGAATTTCTCGATTGCTTTTAAAATCGGCTCCCTTATTTGAAATTGAATCCTGTTTATCTTTTTCAATAATAAGCTTAATGTTATTAGGCAATTGCTTTAAAAGCGAATAGTTTTCCTTGGTATAATCACAATACCAACAAGATAAAGTTTTGCTAAATCGAGCATCAACTTTTCTAATCTCTTGTCGAATTGTCGCATTATAAGGAAAAAACAAACCAATGCGCTCAGCACCTCTGTGCCATATTTTTCGCAACCTCAATTCCATTTTCTTATCATTTTTTTCAGCCTGACGAAAATCTTGTCAAAACTGAAAGCGCTAAATATAGAAAATAAAATTGTATCTCTTCAATAAAGTCTAATTAAATTAAGGTAAATACCACATAGTCATCTCTATATGAGATTATGTTTACTTAGAGTTATGTTGTTTTATTGTTTTTATCGGACAACAATGAAAAAAATTATCTAAACACGCTTATAGTTCTTGTATCCAATGTCAATGTTCAAATACTTTCTCAAAAAAGACTTAAACCGCTCTTTTAGATTGCGTTTATTAAAGGAAATGTCGTATTCAAACTGCCAATTTTTGGCTGCAATGCGCTTTTGCATCACCTTGGGATGGCTCCCTTCAAATACTTGCAATTGGTTGATGTGCGATAAATAATCAAAGGCTTCAACTTTAGCTACATGCTTTTCCATCCACTGGTCATCGTGCCACAATTTATGAAAAGATTCTTGCTTGCGCTGCATGGCTTCAGGCGCTTTCACCCAACCGTAATGGTAAATGGCCGCATCAATGGCTTTTACATTCAGCTTTTGGTTGGCTCCTTTCCTAAAACCCTGTGCATCTCTATAAGAATAAATGCTTTGATCGTTTCGAACCACTCGAATTTCATGGCGGTACCACTTGGAAGAACTGCCAATGTAATCGTAAGAACCATAAAAATGGGTGTAGTTAAATAGCAAGCCATCAACTGCTTTGTTGTTTAAGTGGGTTTCCATGGCTTGTTGCACAACAGGCAAATACATTTCGTGCATCACTTCATCGCCCTGAATGTAAAAAGCCCAATCTGAATCCTTGGCAATCGCCGCAAAGGCTTTGTTGGTTTCAACTGCCAATACTTTTCCACCTTCCCGAAGGGAATCGTCCCAAACGGTTGGAACAATCTTGATTTTATCTGGAGCAATGCCTTCAATCAACGCCATGGTAGCATCGTCGGAATTGCCAACTGCCACCACTACTTCATCGCAAATCGGCAAAATAGATTGAATGGCCTCAACAATGGGATAATCCAGTTGAATGGCATTTCGAATAAAGGTAAAACCACTAACTTTCATCTGAAAATCAATAAATTCGCTGAAGTTGAGAATCGTGGTAACGAATCACAAAAGAGGAATGGTTTTCATAACCGCTCTCAATTCCGGTTTTAAAGAATTCAAACTTTCGGCTCAACTGCTCATTTTGAACACCCAAAAACATCATTTCGAAATTTGTTCCGAAGTCTTTGAGCAAGCCCAAGTAATAATAAGCAACATCAAATCCCAAAAAGGCAAAATTGGTGGGGAGAGAATTTGTTTGCTCGTAATAGGTTTTCTCAAATTTCTTAATGGAAATGGCTTCACGGTCAATAAATTCAGAAACAACCAAGTGTACATCCAATTTATTCAAATACTCCACTTCAATGTTGTCAAAATTCTCCCATTCAGCCAAGCCAACTACTTTTATTTCAAAGTCTTCCAACATATAAAGCGTGGTTAGCAATTGAGTCACAAAGGCCTGATTAGTGGTGGGGACTACAATGGTGTTGAGTCGGTTGGGGTCTAATTTCGCTTTGATTTCACTGATTTTCTCTCTTTTTAAAAGCAGTTCTTTGATGGCATTGTTTTGAGCCGTATCTCTGCTTTTCGAAAGCAGGTCATAATACTCACTTTTAATACTTTCTGCTCTTTTTCGCTCCTCCACATGGTCGGGATAAGCCAAAATTAAATGGTCGTTGCGAAGGGAATCAAAAGCATAGCGTCCCAAAAAGCGATTGAGAATTGGTTCACTGGTAATCACCTTGCTGACGTAATTGTTGCCCAATAAAATTTTATTACTCAAACGCACCGGAGAAACAATGTTGATTTCATGCAATTTTGCGAAATCAGCTACCATCATAAAACTCTGCAAATACATAGGACCAACAATTAAATCCACCTTTTTTAAAATGGTATCTTTCAAAATTTTGGAGACAACCGCCGAGTCATTTTGCGTGTCAAAAGTGTAAAGTTTGATGTTTAATCCCTGTTCTACCAATGAGTCCAAAGCAATTTTAAACCCTTGGTAAAATTCAATGGCATATTGCGCCTTATCGTGCAATTGTTCGGTCAATTCTTCTCCTTGTCGGTAAGTGGTATCGTTTGCTTTTTCGAATAAATTCAGGTAAAAGGGCAGCAAAAGCGCAACAGAATAAGAAGGTTTTATGGCAGCGCTGTCAAATTCTATTACTGTAAGCGTTGTGTCTTTAAAGGTTCTCAAAATGGGAATATTGATCAATTCCCCTTCTTTCAATCCACCGGGAAGTCCATTGTTTACTCCTAAAATTGAATCAACTGTGGTGTTGTACAATTTCGACAAAGCATACAAGGTTTCCTTTGGCAGAACTTGGTGCGTCATGTATGGACTTGCTTCTGCTGGAGAGATGTAGGCTTTTTGCTCCGTATCGTCTTTGATTTTATTGATTGGAATTTTTATCTTCATTCCTTTTTTAAATCCCTCTTCAATTTCGGGATTCACTGCCACTAAATCACTGATTTCAACGTGGTATTCTTTAGAAATGGAATAAAGTGTATTGCCTTTTTGTACCTCGTAGATTAAAAAATTTCCATCGATGTTCGGACTTTCTTTTAAGTCTTTTCGCTTAATGGATTTCAGTGAAATCAACAAGCGGTCGCCAATGGTAAGTGCTTCCGTCAAGCGGGGATTTTCCTTTTTTAAATCATCAATGGGAATGGCATAAAGTCGGCTGATGGCATACAAGGTATTTCCCGAGTCGACAACATGAATATAAAATTCTTTGCCATTAATGGTATGCACTTGAAGTTCTTTTTTCTGTTCCTGAGCATTCAGAATCAAGGTAAAAAGAAAAGCAATCGCAAAAAGTTTCTTCTTTAACATAGCACTTAATTTAATTCAGCAACTTGAAAACAAAAACTTTCAAGTGGTGAAATTTATTCCCATTCAATGGTTGCAGGTGGTTTGCTACTAATGTCGTAAACCACTCTGTTCACTCCTCTTACTTTATTGATAATGTTGTTCGATGTTTTGGCTAAAAACTCATAGGGTAAATGACACCAATCTGCCGTCATTCCATCCGTTGAGCTCACCGCTCTCAAAGCTACGGCCAATTCGTATGTTCGCTCATCGCCCATTACACCAACTGATTGAACAGGCAGCAACATGGCGCCTGCCTGCCATACATCATCGTACAAACCTGCTTTTTTCAAACCCTCAATAAAAATATGGTCGACCTCTTGCAAGATTCGTACCTTTTCTGCGGTCACCTCTCCTAACACCCGAATGGCTAATCCCGGCCCTGGAAATGGATGCCTACCCAGCAAATGATCTGGTAAACCCAAGGTTTTTCCCACTCGGCGAACTTCATCTTTAAACAAAAGTCGCAGTGGTTCCACCACTTTCAATTTCATAAAATCAGGCAATCCTCCTACATTGTGATGCGATTTTATTGTCGCTGAGGGGCCACCAGTTGCCGAAACAGATTCGATCACATCTGGATAAATGGTTCCCTGTGCCAACCACTTCACGTCTTTTACTTCATGTGCTTCATCGTCAAATACTTCTATAAATACTCTTCCGATGATTTTTCGCTTTTCTTCAGGGTCTTTTACTCCCGCCAATTCACCAATAAATCGACTTTTGGCATCCACTCCTTTGATGTTTAAACCCATTCCTTTGAATTGCTCCAACACACTTTCAAATTCATTCTTTCGCAACAATCCATTGTCAACGAAAATGCAAAATAAGTTTTTCCCAATGGCTTTGTGAAGCAAAATAGCTGCAACTGAAGAATCTACTCCTCCGCTCAATCCCAAGACTACTTTATCGTTGCCCAACTTTTCTTTCAATTCAGCTATACTTGTTTCTGCAAAAGCGACAGGAGTCCAACTTGGGGTACACTTGCAAATGGTTTGAACGAAATTTTTCAGTAATTGCAATCCCTCTGTGCTATGATAAACTTCCGGATGAAACTGAATTCCATAAGTCGATTCTCCTTCAACATGAAAAGCCGCAACTTTTACATCTTCAGTCCCGGCAATAATTTCAAAGCCTTTGGGTAATTGGAAAATCGTATCGCCATGCGACATCCATACTTGTGAATACAAAGTCATTCTCTGCATCAAGGCATTGTCTGTATCTATGTGACTGAGGTTGGCTCTACCGTATTCTCTGCTGTCAGAATGCTTTACTTCCCCACCAAAATGCTGTGCCATGTATTGGGCACCATAACAAACCCCTAAAATTGGAAAATTCTTTCTCAATTTCGAAAAATCAAACTGTGGAGCTTGCTCATCCAATACCGAAAATGGACTTCCGGAAAGTATAATTCCCTTCACACTTTCGTCGAATTCCGGTAAATGATGAAATGGATGAATTTCTGAATAAACATTCAACTCCCTTACTCTTCTTCCAATTAATTGGGTGTATTGAGAGCCAAAATCAATGATAATAATCTTCTCTTGCATGCGGGCAAAGATATTACTTAATAGCGCTTAAGCGCATCGGAAAGTAGGTAAATATTAACAGTTCGTTTTTGATCAAAATGCTGGATTTGGATTGAATTCAAATTTCTTAAAAGCCATTATTTCATTTCTAAAACAAGCATTTGTAAAAACATTATTTTTTATCGAAAAATACATGAAAGTCCTTTGTAGGCATTTCAAATTCATCCATCAAAATTTCAATTAATTGATTGCCATAAATCAAGTACAAATCAGAAAAATTCATGCTTCGCTCTTGCAAACCATCTTTTGGAAACAAGCTATTTTTCAAAAAGTCAATTTTGTGCATTGTTTCGTCTTCATTTTTTCGAACAACGCGAATAAACTTTTCAGAAAGCTGTTTCAAGTCTTTTTGATGCTTTGTTTCTAAGGCTTTCACATGATCAAAAAGTGTACTATCAACTGATTTGCTTTTTGAAGCTAACTTGGTATAAAGTGATTTAATTTCAGCTTGTTCTGCGCTTAATTTCAAGTCTTTCTTACTATTCTTTACAACCCATGATTTCTTTAAAACACCTGCTTTTAAAAACAATTCTTTTACATTGATTTGCAATTGCTTGAAATACTTACTTTGCTTTTCAGCTAAGAATAAGGCAGAATTTCGAAGCAATAAAATTGGCATTGGAGTTTTAAAATGTTCAAAAACTAATTTAAGTTGAAACCAATAAGCCAACTCTCCTCCTCCACCAATGTATGCCAAGTTTGGCAAAATCGTTTCTTGGTACAAAGGCCTCAAAATTACATTCGGACTAAAGCGTTCAGGGTAATTTTGCAATTCTTCCAGCAATTCATCTTTCGAAAACTTGCTACTCGAATCTGCTAAAGCATAGGCATCGCCGTTTTTAACGATTCTTTCCCGAATAGTGTCTTTCAAATAAAAAAGATTGATTTCTCTGGGATTTACTTGTACTTTGTAATGCTCCGCAAGTTTTTTAGTTTGGGTTTCCACTAAGGTAGCTGTAGATTCCAATAACAATTCTTCTTGCATTACAGCAGAAAACTCAGTTTTCAGACTACAATCGTCACCATCAATAATTACTAATCCGTATTGTTTAAATAACTGATGTACAATGTAGCGCGTTGCCGCAGCCAAATTGGAATGCTTCAAATAAGCATCACGAAATAATTGCTTTAATTCCTCTGAATTTGAAGAATAAGGTGTCAAACTTGATTCAAAGGATTTAAAAACTTTTTCAAGTCCTTCCAAACTCATTTTTCCAACGGCACCAGTTTGTGAAGTGTTCCACTCAAAGCGTTTCTCCTTAAAGTGAAAGTGATTGATTTCAGCAAAATCATGGTCTTCACTTGCCATCCAATAAATTGGAATAAATTGAGACTTTGGGTATTTCTCAGTCAACTGACGACACAACTTAATGGTGCAGATAATTTTGTAGATAAAGTAAATCGGTCCGGTAAAAAGACAGAGTTGATGTCCTGTGGTAATTGTAAAAGCATTGGAATTTTCCAAAGCTTGGATATTTTCGGAAAGCAAGGCCTCTTTTTGGATTGCAATTCCATCCTTTTTATACTGCACTGATAGCGCAGTGCTCAACACTTTTCGTTGTCGCTCCGAGAAGTTTGATTTGCTTTTGATTGCTGCCTCAAAGGCTTCAATTTTTGGTTGATATTGATAAAATGGGGAAATTTCAGTAGCTCCATCCAAATAATCTGTTATGATTTTTGAAAAATAGCCAGTGGCTTTATATGGGATACAATCTACTTCCATTAATGGCCTGCAATTTCGCCAAAAAGATCGAAATGTTCAGCTTTCACAATCTTAATAGAAGTAAAATCACCCAAACGCACAAACTGACTTTTAGGTAAAAGCACCTCATTGTCAACTTCCGGGGAGTCAAACTCTGTTCTGCCGACAAAATAATCTCCTTCAACACGGTCAAACAACACTTTATAGGTTTGTCCAATTCGTTCTTGGTTAAGCTGAAATGAAATATCGCTCTGCAAGTCCATGATTTGATTCGCGCGTTCTTGTTTTACCTTTTCAGAAACGTCATCTTTTAAGTGAAAAGCATGGGTATTTTCTTCGTGAGAATAAGTAAACACTCCCAAACGGTCAAATCGTGTTTGAGCAACCCATTCTTCTAATTGTGCAAAATCGTCTTTCGTTTCACCTGGATAACCTACAATTAATGAAGTTCTTATGGCAATGTTTGGAACTTCATTTCTAAACTGCTGCAATAAATCAATAGTCTTTTGCTTGGTTGTTCCCCTGCGCATGGATTTTAAAAGCGGATCACTGATGTGTTGCAAAGGAATATCGATGTAGTTGCAGATTTTCTCGTTTTCTCGCATAACTTTCAACACATCTAATGGAAATCCTGACGGAAAAGCATAATGCAAACGAATCCATTCAATGCCTTCAACAGCTGCAAGTCGCTCCAACAATTCTGCTAAGTTTCTTTTCTTATAAATATCTAAACCATAATAGGTTAAATCTTGTGCGATTAAAATTAATTCCTTCACTCCTTGCTTTGCCAATTGCTTGGCATTGTGCACCAAATCCTCCATTGGAGTACTCACGTGCTTTCCGCGCATCAAAGGAATGGCACAGAACGAACAAGGTCGGTCGCAGCCTTCTGCAATTTTAAAATACGCGTAATGCGAAGGAGTCGTGATTAAACGTTCTCCTATCAATTCCTTCTTGTAATCGGCATTCAGTGTTTTGAGCAATCGAGGCAATTCCCTTGTTCCAAAAAAAGCATCTACTTGAGGTATTTCTGCGCTCAATTCATCGCGGTAGCGTTCAGACAAACAACCGGTAACGTAAACTTTTGAAACCCTTCCAGCATCTTTTGCTGCTGCATAAGATAAAATAGTGTCGATGGATTCTTGCTTGGCATGATCAATAAATCCGCAAGTATTGATGATGACGATTTCTGCATCTTCTTGCTCACTTTCATGTTCCACCTCAAATTTATTCGCTTTCAACTGCGTCATCATCACTTCTGAATCGAAAATATTCTTTGAGCAACCAAGTGTTACTACATTGACTTTGTTTTTTTTGAGGGTTTTTGTTTTCATCTAGTTGGACGATGTCCCGGATTTAATTTTTGTTACAATTGAAACTGAATTCAATTGTTTTTGGTGATGTATCAGTTAAACAAACTGTCGACAAACTCTTTTCGGTTAAAGACTTGCAAGTGCTCCAAACCTTCCCCAACACCTATGTACTTCACAGGCACTTTAAATTGATCGGAAATTCCAATTACGACTCCACCTTTTGCAGTTCCATCTAATTTTGTCAAGGCTAAAGCATTCACTTCTGTAGCAGCTGTAAATTGTTTGGCTTGTTCAAATGCATTTTGACCAGTTGAACCGTCTAAAACCAATAAGATTTCATGCGGCGCATCTGGAACCACTTTTTGCATCACTTTTTTAATTTTTGTCAACTCATTCATCAAGTTAACTTTGTTGTGAAGACGTCCCGCCGTATCAATTATTACAACATCCGCTTGATTGGAAACAGCAGATTGCAAAGTATCATAGGCCACAGAAGCAGGATCTGCTCCCATTCCCTGACTCACAATTGGCACTCCTACTCGTTCCGACCAAATTTTTAATTGATCAACAGCTGCAGCACGAAAAGTATCAGATGCTCCTAAAATTACTTTTTTATTGATTTTCTTAAGTTGGTAGGCTAATTTCCCGATGGTAGTAGTTTTTCCTACCCCATTTACACCCACAACCATGATTACATAAGGTTTGTGTTGCTCAGGAACTGAGAAATTGATGTAATCGCCAGTATTATTCTCTTCCAAAAGCGCCATGATTTCCTCACGCAAAATAGCATTTAGCTCATTTGTCGAAAGGTATTTATCTTTAGCAACTCTAGCTTCTATTCGCTCAATAATCTTTAAGGTGGTGCTCACTCCAACATCCGATCCAATCAGAATTTCTTCTAAATTGTCTAAAACTGCATCGTCGATTTTGGTTTTACCAACTACAGCACGGCTCAATTTACCAAAAAAACTTTCTTTGGTTTTGCTGAGCCCTTCGTCGAGAACTTCTTTTTTTTCTTTAGAGAAAATATTAAAAAATCCCATGGTATTGAATAAAAAAGGCTTCTCTCAAAATAGAAAGAAGCCAGTTAACCTATTAACTACTCGAAATTATTTTTTATCGAAATAATCCTTAACTAGATCATTAGGAACCATTTCTTCTTTAAAAGAATAGGAATTTGTTTTTTCGGATTTTACCATTTTAATAACTTTGGTAAAAGATTTTCCTTCTCCTTTTTGTAATGTTGCTACCGTCTTCTTAGCCATGACTTATAATTTTATTACTTAATTTCTTTATGAACCGTCATTTTTTTCAAAATCGGGTTGTATTTTTTCAACTCCATTCTGTCTGGAGTATTCTTTCTATTTTTGGTGGTTATGTAACGCGATGTTCCCGCTACTCCACTTTCTTTGTGCTCAGTGCACTCAAGGATTACTTGAATTCTATTGCCTTTTGATTTCTTAGCCATTCTTATATGCTTTTTTACAGGGTGGCAAATTTAATTAATTCTTTGTTAATAGCTAGATGCTTAGTGAAAATATTTATGATATTATTTTAATGCTTGAAAAAGTAGGGATTATTAGGGTTAAAGAAGCAGAAAAAGTAAAAAATAAATTACACATAACTTGAATCACTAATTACTAATCTAAAAATTACAAATTAAGAATCAAGAAGAAGAGAACTAAGAAAAGAGAAACTCTTTTTTATCTTTTAGCCTTCATCCTTAGTCCTTTTTTCTCTCTTTTCTTTATTCTTTTTTTCTCTCTAAAATCTAAGGTCTAAACTCTAAAGTCTACTTCTACTTTAGGCACTCATTTTCTCATCAACTCCTCTATTTCTTTAATTGTTCTTGGAGAGGCAGCTGAAAGATTTTCGGGACCTTCTGTTCTAATTAAAATATCGTCTTCAATGCGTACGCCAATGTTCCACCATTTTGGATCACAATCTGAGCCTTCGGCAATGTAAATTCCCGGTTCCACTGTAATGACTTGATTTTCTTCTAAAGGCAAATACAAACCAGCATCGTGCACATCTAATCCCAAATAATGCGAAGTACCATGCATGAAATAAAATCGAAGCTCAAGGTTGTTTTCGATTATGTCCATTTTTTTTAAGCCTTCTCGAATTACTTCTTGGGCTGCTTGATGTGGGGCCCAAAAGCTCGCACCAACTTGAGCGGCTTCGATTCCTGCTTCTTGGGCTTTTAAAACCAAGTTGTAAATCAGTTTCTCTTCTTTTGAAAAAGTACCGGATGGTGGAATAGTTCGAGTGACATCAGCCGTATAACCATGGTACTCAGCACCAACGTCACTTACTAATAAACCGCCATTTTTCAATGGCCTTCGATTACTGGTGTAATGTAAAATACAGCTATTTTCTCCACTTCCTTGTATGGACGGAAAACCCGGATACTCAGCTCCATTTCGTTTAAAGACATATTCAATAATCGCCTCCGTTTGAAACTCTGTCATTTCAGAAGTAATTTGTCGCATCAACTCATTCTGTGCTTCACAAGTTATATCAATTGCTTTTCTCAAAAGTGTAATCTCCTCTTCGGTTTTCTTTTGGCGCAACTGTGCGGTCATAATCGAAAGGTGACGCTCAGCTACACTTGAAGGGGCTCCCAATTTTTGCAAAAAATGATGGTGCAAGCCCAACAAATTAGTCGTTTTACTTGAATCTTCCTCTTCCATAGCTTCTGGTGTGTTGAAGTACACTCGTTTGAGTTTTGCAAGCTCAGGATTTGAAGTCAAAAAGTCTTTATTGCTTTTTACTGTCACGATTTCCAAATTTTCTTGAGCCGCATCTATTCCCAACCTTCTACCGTTCCATACTTCAGCAATTGGTTCGCGCTCTTGTAAATAGATTATTTCATTGGTCAAAACACTGTCGATCATATGCACTTCTTTGTACACAATTAAGAGTGCATTAGGCTCTCTCAAACCACTGAAATAATAAAAATTAGGGTCTTGATGGTATTCATAGTACACATCATTGGCGCGCTTGCGTTGTGGAGCAGCAAAAAAAACTGCAGCGGTACTATCTGGCAATAATGCTCTTAATGAATCTCTTCTAGCCTTGTGAAAAGCTGCAGGCAATAAATCTTTATCGTAACTGTAATAACTCTTTTCTTGTTTGAGTTCAATTTTACCATCTTGAGCTGTGCTATCGAATACAAAAAAAACAAGGGCTGAAATAAGAAATCCTTTCATAGTTGTTGTTATAGACTTTTGCTTACAAATTAAGGCATAAAAAAAGTTCCATTTTTACAAATGGAACTTTTCTCAATTATTAAAACTCAAATAAAAACTAAACTACATAAACCCTTTTGCTTTTGCATCTTTTAGAGCAGCAGCCAAGCCTTTTTTGTTAATCGTTCTGATTCCGGCCGCAGAAACCTTTAGGTTAATCCACGATTCATCTTCTGGATTGTAAAACTTTTTGTTAAACAAATTTGGTTCAAAGGTCCTTCTCGTTCTCTTTTTTGAGTGAGAAACGTTGTTTCCTGTGATAACTTTCTTTCCGGTGATTTGACAAACTTTAGACATGACAGTATTTTTTGCTCTGAAAAATTGGATGGCAAAATAAAGACTTTTTCTTTAATTAATCAACAACTATTTTTAAAAATTAAATTTAGTTTTATTCTGCTTTCTTAGAGTTGAAGATTTAAATTCAATTTTGCCCCCAAAGCATTGAAAATACGCATCACAGTTTCTAAAGTGACATTTCCAGTACTATTTTCAAGTCTTGAAATTTGAGCTTTTTTAACTCCTACTAATTCACCCAACTGTTCTTGAGTCAAATTTCTTTTTTTTCGGGCGATTTTAATCATATCCCCAATGAGATCAATTTTTAGCTCAAATTCATACTCCTCTCTTTCTTTGATGCCTTTCTTACCTATTAAAAGGTCTTCTGCTTGGTTTAATGTATAACTTTTCATCACTTTTTATTTTTTAGATAGTTTACTCTAATCTTATCCGCTTTTTCAATTTCTTTTTTATCCATTTTACTAGTTTTCTTAATCATTCCATGCGTTGCGAAAACAAGAGTTTCATTTTTACCTTCCTTATCCCAAAAAGCCAAAAGTCTATATTGGATTCCAGAGTATAAGGTTCTAAACTCCCAAATCTCTTTTGATTTTTTTTAAAGAATTTCGGATCTGAGTGTTGTTCAGCTCTTCTTATGTTTTGCAAAATCTTATTTCTCGTTTTTTGGTTTTGATTCTGCACAAACTCAAATGCCTCTTCTAACAATCTTGTTTCAAATCGTTTTTACATTCTTAATTCAAAATCAACTAGAATTCAAAGTTACTAAAGTTTCGTTAATTGTAAACATATTGTCGTATGATATTGTTACCCCTACTCATTAACAAAAGCATCATTTTATCAATTTTTATCCATTCAACCCTCTGACCTCATCCGAATTCTGAATTATTTTCTTGAACTTTGTCGTTCTGAAATTAACTTTGAATGCTAGTATTTTAAAGGCAATCAGTTTACAACCACAATTTACTTAATGAAAAAAACCATCGACAACATTGAAATGCACTTTCTCACCATTGAGGATTATCAAGCATTAAAAAGTGCAATGATTGAAGCATATTCCAACATGCCAAATGCCTATTGGCAAGAAAATTCAATTCAATCGCTAATCAATAAATTTCCTGAAGGACAAGTAGTTATTAAAGTCAACGGCGAGCTTGCCGGTTGCGCACTTTCAATTATTGTGGATGAAAATCAATTGAACAGGCACCATACTTACAAAGAAATTACAGGAAACTACACCTTCAGTACTCATCTACCTGATGGTGACATGCTTTACGGAATTGATGTTTTTATTCGAAAAGAATACCGCGGAATGCGCTTGGGAAGAAGGTTGTACGATTACCGTAAAGAACTCACTGAACGACTCAACCTTCGCGGAATTGCATTTGGTGGACGGATTCCAAACTACTACAAATACGCAGCTACAAAAACACCAAAAGAATACATCGAAAGTGTAAGAAGAAAAGAAATTCACGATCCGGTATTGGATTTTCAAATTTCCAACGACTTTCATCCTTCAATAATACTAAAAGGCTACCTCGAAGGCGATGAGGCTTCCAATGAGTACGCCGTTTTATTGGAATGGAAAAACATTTATTATCAACTAGAATCTAAAAAAGCTGCCAATCAGAAAAGAATCATTCGCTTGGGCTTAATTCAATGGCAAATGCGCCCTTACAAGAATTTAGATGAATTGATGCAACAAGCGGAGTATTTCATCGACGCTGTTTCTGGTTATCGTTCCGACTTTGCCTTGTTTCCTGAGTTCTTCAACGCCCCATTAATGGCTGAAAACAATCATTTACCAGAAGCTGAAGCCATTCGAGAACTTTCCAAACACACAGCTAATATCGTGGATAAATTTGCTGAATTAGCTATTTCTTACAACATCAACATCATTACTGGCAGCATGCCTGAAATTAAAAACGACCGCCTTTACAATGTAGGTTACGTTTGCAAAAGAGATGGTACCAGAGAGCGTTACGAAAAACTACACGTTACGCCAGATGAAGCGAAAGTATGGGGAATGCAAGGCGGATCAGAAATAAAAACGTTCGACACTGACTGCGGAAAAATTGGCGTATTGATTTGCTATGATTCAGAATTTCCAGAATTGAGTCGCTTACTAGCTGATGAAGGCATGGACATTTTATTCATACCTTTCTTAACAGATACTCAAAATGGCTACTCCCGAGTAAGGCATTGCGCACAAGCAAGAGCAATTGAAAATGAATGTTATGTTGCCATTGCAGGGAGTGTTGGAAACTTGCCCAAAGTTCACAACATGGACATTCAATTTGCTCAATCCATGGTTTTTACTCCTTGTGACTTTTCTTTTCCAGCCAATGGAATCAAAGCTGAAGCTACAACTAATACTGAAATGATTTTAATTGCCGATGTAGACCTAGATTTATTGGCTGAGTTGAATCAGTTTGGTAGTGTGAGAAACCTTAGAGATAGAAGGAAAGATTTGTTTGAACTTAAAAAAATATAAGTGTATCGTACAGGGCTAAGACTAGTGCGGCTTTCAGAGCTCCATTCGTGTTTGTCCGCTGCGTAGTTTATTGCTTGCAATATCTTAAAAATTTGCCACTTACGCCGCATTAGTTTTAGCCTCGTGTTGGGGTTAGTTTCTTTTATATTTCAGATTATCAAGTTTAGTTTTTTCGTAATATTTTTCTTTGTGATAGTTGCCTAATGAGTCAACTGTATGATAAATCTTACCATCTCTTATTAACCATTTCTCATTGTCGAAGTAAAACAATTCAAGCGATTCACTTTCAATTGAAACTCTTATTTTATTTGCCTTAGTCAACTTATAACTATTGAATGTAATTTTAGTCTGCGGAATTCCTAGAAACTGTGTCATAAGACTAGTTGCAGATTTTCTCAAAACAGTGCAATTTCCAAGAGAGTCCAATTGATAAATAGAGTCTGTTTTAATTGTGCTGTATGCAGGCGGAAAACTATCTACCAAGAAGTTAATTTCAAGTGAGTCTGTATTTGAATTGCCAATATAACTAATTTCAATATCTCTTTGCTTTGATTTTAAGTAAAGTGTGTCTTGATTTACATACCAAGTCCCATTTGTCAGGCTCCAACCTCTCAAATGCAAGAGGTCATACAAGATAAATGTAGAGTCGTCAAATAATTGGAATTGCTGGCAAATGTAGCTGCTGTATTCCTCCTCACATTCATTATATAGTCCGACAAATTTTGAGTTTTGTCCAACACTTATGTTAGAAAAAATTATTAGAACTATGACTATATGTTTTTTCATTTTAATTAACCCCAACTCCTCAAATATATCTAATATGTGGATTTTTATAATCTATTAATATTCTTGAATCAAAATTTCAGTCGGTATTTGCAATTTGGCACTTAACTCTCTAATCATATTCAAAGTCAACTTACGCTTACGATTTAAAATTTCACTTACTCGACTGGTAAAGCCAACGACTTCTGCTAAATCCTTTTGTTTCATTCCCATTTGTTCCATTCGAAATTTAATTGCCTCTATTGGGTCAGGCATTCCGATTGGATAATGATCCTCTTCATATTTCTCTATTAATATTGAAAGTACTTCAGCTTCGTCACCTTCTGGTGTATCAATTTCTGCATGAAATATTTCTTCTAATCTATTTAAAGCTTGTTTATAGTCCTCTTCTGTTTTAATTGCCTTTATTTTCATATCAAATGTTATTTGCATCTATGTTATCGTATTCATTATGTGTTCCAATAAATCTTATGAATACCCATTTTCTTGTAAAATTAATTTCCACAATCAATCGGTATTTGTTTCCACAAATATTGAAAACCACTCGACTATTCTTTAAAATACTTGCCGAAGCGTATTTCGCTTTTATTTCGTTTGGACTGTTCCATTCAGCCTTTGTAGCTTCTCGATACCAAGCCATTAACTGCTGCTCACTGTCTGGATTCAGTTCCCAAAATTTCCTTAAAGTACTTTTAGCAACTACTCTCAAAATATACGATTGAAACAAAGGTAGTAATAAATTACCAAATTGGTAATATTTTTTCTAATACCTAACTTAGGGTAAACTAATTCGGTTTTACGGCTTTTCCTTAGCTTTGCAAAAAATTAAACCATGAAAGTTGTTTTATTAGCCATATTGCTTTTAGCCATCGGTTTTGCAGGAATTGCAGTTAAAATTCTCTTTAAAAAGAATGGGAAATTTGCAGGAACTTGCGCAAGTAACAGTCCATTTTTAAATAAAGAAGGCGAGCCTTGCGGTTTTTGCGGTGCAAAACCCGATGAAATGTGTCAAAAAGAAGATTGAATTAAAGTTCTTCTACTTTCCGCTCCAACTCTGGACTTATAAATGTTTCTAAGGAATCTTCACGATTGACAAAAATCAAGATTCCACTGAATTCAGAATGCTTTTCCAAGAAAGACTTAGATTTTTCCAATCCCATCACCATTAATGCAGTTGCCAAACCATCGGCAGTTGAACTTTTATCTGCAATGACAGCTGCACTTAAAAGCGAATGTTTGACAGGAAAACCTGTTTTAGGATTTATGGTGTGGTTGTATTTAATGCCATCAATTTCTACAAATTTTCTATAGTTCCCTGAAGTCACCATCGCTTCATCTTCTAAAGAAACTACTGCACTCAACTCTCGCTCTAAATTCATTCCCGATGGTTTATCTATTCCCACTCTCCAATAAATACCATCTTTGTTTTTTCCTTTAGCAATTACTTCACCACCCAATTCCACGTAATAGCGATTAATTCCATTCTCCTCCAAAATACTAGCCATTAAATCCACCGAATAACCTTGAGCAATGGCATTGAAATTCAATTTTGCTTTTTGACTTTTCTTTACCAACCAATCCGCTTTTAATTCAAATTGATTGAAACCACAATAAGTTAAGATTTCAGTGACTTCTGAACTATCCATTTTCTGAGGATCTGAAAAATCAAAGCCCCATGCTTCTATCAATGGAGCAATAGTCGGATCAAAAGCGCCATCTGTTAAATTTGAAAGTGATTTTGATTCCAAAAAAACGGCTATGAACAAACTGTCTATTTGTATAGAATCTCCTTGATTGAGCTTTGAAATCAGTGAATTGGGGATATAAGTACTCATGGAAAGATCCACTTTTCTTAAAAGACTGTCCAATTGCTGTTTAATCGTTGAATTTTCCGCTCCAATGTATTTAACAGTGTAAGTAGTTCCTTGAGCTTCCCCTTGAACTACTTGCTCGCTCTCAGTCTTTTTTTCTTCTGAATCAGGTTTTGATGGAGTACAAGCAAATAAGAAAATCAGACTTACACTTATAAGAAGGTTTTTCATTCTATCCTTTTTTTATAATTTCCCAAGTATGGTCGCCCATTAATCGAGCTGTGGCGACAAATTTAGCATATTTACAACCTCTCGACCATTCATTGGGACCTATCATTGAAAGAATCTTTTCACCATCTTCTTTTTCATACAGATGATAAGTATGTCCTGTCAGTGGTTTGAAACCCATCTCAGCTCCGTAAATGTCTTCGGAAATAGTAACCCGTTCTTTCAAGTTATTTGCCTGATTGACCAACAACTCCATTTGGTCATAAATCTGCTTCATTTGCAGGTTGGTTTGCTCTACCATTGCAGACATGGCATGACTTTTTATTCTGTCTTTGTCGTCAGGAAAAATAATGGCGCTACCGACGGTGTGAGCATAAGGCAAATTGTGCGGATTCTCAGTTATTTTATCTTCGTCTATGTGAACACGCTTACTGATGTCAGGTGACTTTTTCTTCATGATTGATTCTCTTCTCGTGTGAATACTGGTTCGTTCGCAACGCTCATTTTTTCATTGTAGCGGTAGCCTTCAGCATTAAAACCTTTTAAATCTTCCGGTTTAGTAATTTGATTTTCTATTAAGTAGCGACTCATTAATCCTCGTGCTTTTTTAGCATAAAAAGAAATCACTTTATAATTCCCATTTTTTGCATCTTTGAATTGAGGCGAAATGACCTTTGCTTTCAATTCTTTCTTGTTGATTACTTTAAAATACTCATTAGAGGCTAAATTAATTAAGAACTCAGAACTGATTGACTTCAACTGCTGATTAATTAGTTCAGTTGGGCGGTTTTCCCAAAATTTATACAAGTTATTCGCTTTTCCAACAGAAAGTTTTGTTCCCATTTCCAAGCGGTAAGCCTCAATAAGGTCCAATGGTTTTAAAATGCCGTAAAGTCCTGATAAAATTCTGCAATGTGTTTGTGCAAATTCAATGTCCTTTTGATTTAAGGAATAAGCGTTTAAACCCACATAAACATCTCCTTTAAAAGCAAAAAGTGCCTGTCTACTTTCCTCATCTGGAGTTTCAACTCCTCTCCATTTAGCATATCTCTGGGTATTCAAGCCAGCCAAATCAGCGCTAATCGACATCAAGTCTTCCAGCTCTTTTACTTTAATTTTCTTTAATGTGCCAATTAATTTTTGACTGTACTTTTTGAGTTCAGGAAGAGTAAAATCAGTGGTCGGAACCTTAGTTTCAAAATCTAATGACTTTGCAGGTGATAAAATATGAAGCATGCTTTTTTTAAAAGGTTAAACAAGACTATAAAGATAATGTTTGTAAGAACTTTTAGAAGTTAATGACTTCAAAAAATATAAGTGCTTACAAAAAAGACTGCCCTTTCGGGCAGCCTTTTTAATTTTTCAATTAACACAGAGTTTTGATTATAAATAATAAGTTCTTGACTTATTATTTTGACCATTCTTCAATGTTTGCCTTGTTCATTTTAATGTAAGGCTCATATTTTTGCTCTTCAGCAATTTTAAGTGATTTTTTTGCAGAAGCAAGCGCTCCTTTAGTATCACCTTTTGCTTTTTGAATTAAAGAAAGTGTATAAACATTCCAAAACACTTCTTTGATAGCTACTGATTTTTTAGACATTTCTAATGCTTTGTCTAAATCCATTTCATTGTCTAAATAAAATCTTGCGATGTTATTGTAAACACCGTAAGCATTTTCAATCTCATTCAATTTAGACTCAATGTTTTTCATTGCTAATTCTTTGGCATCAACTTCAATCGTAACCGACCAAGTAGTAGTTTCCCATGCAAAAACTAAGTCAACTGAATTAGTCATTACATTGGCAAAATGAAAAGTCATTGATTCCACATTGTCAGTTTCTTGTGGATTCACAGAAAACTCAGCAACATTATCAGCAGCGTCATAACTGTTTTCAGTCACTTTTAAATTTGAATTTAAAATTACTTTCCAAGCATCTTTCCCAGGAATAGTTAAAATCGCATAAGTTCCTGCTTTTACTTCGTTTCCAACAATGGTAACATCTGTAGAAAATTCAATTTTAGTTGAAGCGTTTGCTCCTGTTCTCCAAACTTTACCATAAGAAAGCATGTCACCAAAAATGGTTCTTCCCTTTACACCAGGACGAGAATACTTCACTGTCACGTCTGTCAATCCTACTCGCTGCATTACCTCAGCATAAGGACTTGGAGCAGGTAATTCTTGTGCATTTAACGTTAATCCGGTAAAAACCATTAACAATGCAATTAAACTTGTTGTTATTTTTTTCATATTGATCTATTTTTTAAAATGAAACACAAACTTAATTCTTATAAAACTATTTTGAAAGCTTTATTTGGAAGGAACGTAGACTACTTTTTTTGTTTCAAAGAAAGGATCATCGAAAAAATCTGAGATGGAGTGAATTTTAAACTTCCTTCCAGTTTCTTTCATTTCCTCATCTAAAGCTCCTCCTTTCAGGAAAATAAAGCCATTTTTCAACGTATTTTTTGAATCTTCATTAAACAGTTCATCCACCCAAGAAATAAATTTTGCGGCTCTAGTAACTGCTCTACTGACAATAAAATCGAAGGTATAATCAATTTCTTCAGCTCGTAAATGCTTTGCTTCCAAGTTTCTTAACTCTAAACTTTCTTTTACTGCATTAACAACAGTGATTTTCTTCCCAATAGAATCAACTGCCAAAAAACGACAGTTGGGAAATAAAATCGCCAAAGGAACGGCGGGAAAACCTCCACCAGTTCCGACATCCAAAATACTCGTTCCATCTTTGAAATTAATCACTTTCGCGATAGCTAGGGCATGTAAGACATGATGGGTATAAAAATGCTCCATGTCTTTTCTGGAAATCACATTGATTTTTTCATTCCACTCCTCATAAAGCGACTGCAATTGTTTGAATTGATTTTGCTGAATTAGACTCAAGTCAGGAAAAAAACGCAACACTTCTTCCATGAAAACTTAGATAGACTTTTTACTTTTTCGAATTAAATCTGATAGGATTGCTCTAGCGCGAAAAAGTTGCGCTTTTACTGTTCCTAAAGGTAAATCGAGGTGGGTTGCTATTTCTTCATAAGACCATTCTTTGAAATATCGAAGCTCAACCAAGGTGCGGTAAGGTTCATCTAAATCATCAACATATTTGCGCATCAAAGTAATCTTCTGCTGCTCAATGAATTTTTCTTCAGGATCTTTAGAACTACCTCCCAACTGCATTTTCCATGAATTTCCTTTTCCATCTTCCATGGCTTCGTCAATTGAAGTTGTTTTCAAACGCTTTTTTCTCAAAAAATCGATGGAATGGTTGGTTGCTATTCGAAACAACCAAGTTGAAAATGCATATTGAGGTGTGTATTGGTTTAATTTTAGAAAAGCCTTGCTAAATGTTTCAATGGCTAAATCTTCAGCATCATCATCGTTTCTTACCATTTTAAGAATTAAGAAGAAAATAGCTTCTCTGTAACGAACCATAATTTCAGAATAGGCAGCCTGGCTTCCGCCAAGAGCAGCTTTCACCAATTCTAAATCCTTTTTCGCCTTATCGGAGAAATTCGAATCTACTTCCATTTCTTTATCTTCCATATCCAAGTTGAAATCCCAATTATACTTATCAGTGGGTAATAAATTATTTCCAAAAAGCCTGCAAACACCTGAAGGTCTTTATCTCCTAGCTGCTTTGCAATTTTTCGTTGAAAATAGAACTGCACTGTCATCTTCACAACAAAGATGCTCAAAATTACCGCTATATTTAGTGATATCAATAAAAGTATCAAAGTACTTATGTTAAAAACTAAGTGTGCAAACCCAAAAATAAACAAGCGAAAACGATGAGAAGCCTTGTAGTAATTACCTGCTTGCAACTGACGCCTTTTTTGTGCAAAGTATGCCCACCAAGTAGTTTTGGCTTCAGAAATAGTATGCGCCTGAGGTAAAATACATGCATTTACATTCTTTTCATTAGCCATTTCATTCACTAATAAATCATCATCCCCACTTAGTATTTTAGAATGTTTTTTTAAGGATTTACTCTTTTCAAATAATGATTTTTTATACGATAAATTTCTTCCTACACCCATGTAAGCATTCCCTTTTACGGCAAAAGAAAAGTATTGGCAAGCAGATGAAAAACACTCATAGCGCAAAAATGCATTCAAAAAACCGGGACTTTTCTTAAACCTCCCATGTCCTAAAACGATTTCGGTTTCGGGAAGATAAGCTGCCATCATTTCATTCAACCAATCATTTGAAGCAGGTTGGCAATCAGCATCAATAAATAGTAAATGTTCATTTCTAGCAGCTAGAACTCCTCTTTGAATAGCCGCTTTTTTACCACTATCCAATTCCAAATCAACCACTGAAATTCGGGAATCATTAAAACTTTTGACAATAGCTACAGTTTCATCGATCGAATGATCATTGACAATGATAATTTCAAATTCCTTAAAATCTTGTCGCAACAAAAATGGCAAATTCAATTTCAAATTAGCAGCTTCATCCTTTGCTGCAATTACAATGGAAACAGCTTGAACATTCAAATTTTCTGAGGTGGTTTTAAATGGCTCTGACTTGCTGAGTTTTGCTAAGTAATTAAAATAATAGTACAGTAAAATGAGAAATGGAAGAAATTGCCACAGCAAATAAATATCTAAATAAGAAATACTTAATAGTTCAATCATGGCTTCAGTCAGCTCGGTAAAGATAAAATTCTTTTTGTCAGCATTGCTTACCTTTGCCCCTATTTTGAAAAATTAAGATGCAATTTAATTTAAAGCACGAAGACAGTGGCAGCAATGCCAGAGCAGGAGAAATTAGTACGGATCACGGAAAAATTGAAACCCCTATTTTTATGCCGGTGGGGACTGCCGGAACCGTAAAAGCAGTTCACCAAAGGGAATTAGATGAAGACATCAATGCCCAAATAATTTTGGGAAATACCTATCACCTTTTTTTAAGACCTGGGTTGGAAGTTTTAGAACAAGCAGGTGGAATTCATAAATTTAATGGTTGGAAACACCCTATTTTAACCGATAGCGGTGGTTACCAAGTATACTCTTTGGCACACAGAAGAAAAATTACTGAAGAAGGTGTTCGTTTTGCATCGCATGTCGATGGTTCTAAACAGTTTTTTACTCCTGAAAATGTAATGGACATTCAACGAACCATTGGTGCAGACATTATCATGGCATTTGATGAATGCACCCCCTACCCTTGTGACTACAAATATGCTAAACGCTCAATGGAAATGACACACCGTTGGTTAAAACGCTGTTGCACGCGTTTTGATGAAACAGAATCAAAATACGGTTATAGCCAAACACTTTTTCCAATTGTGCAAGGAAGTACTTACACCGATTTACGCAAACAATCTGCAGAACAAATTGCCTCTTTCGAACGAGAAGGAAATGCCATTGGTGGACTTTCTGTTGGTGAGCCTGCTGAAGAAATGTATGCCATGACGGAAGTAGTTTGCGACATTTTACCAAAAGACAAACCACGATACCTAATGGGTGTTGGTACTCCGTCTAATATTTTGGAAAACATAGCTTTGGGCATTGACATGTTCGACTGTGTAATGCCAACTAGAAATGCTAGAAATGGAATGCTATTTACCAAAAATGGCATTTTAAACCTGCGAAATGAAAAGTGGAAAAAGGATTTTTCTCCAATTGATGAGGACGGGGAAAGTTTTGTAGATAGTTTTTACACCAAAGCCTATTTAAGGCATTTATTGATTTCTAAGGAAATTTTAGGAGCACAAATTGCCACTTTACACAATTTGGCATTCTATATTTGGTTAGTGAAAGAAGCTCGTCGGCAAATTCTTAACAACAGCTTTAGTACTTGGAAAAACAGCATGGTTACAAAATTGACCCAAAGGCTCTAGAATGAAATTACTTGACCGCTATATCATCAAGAAGTTTTTGGGAACCTTTTTCTTTTCCATTACCCTTATTATTTCCATTTCCATTGTTTTTGATTTTTCAGAAAACCTCGATGAATTTATTGAGAAAGACGCTCCGGTAAAAGCCATTGTCTTTGATTATTACCTCAACTTCATCCCCTATTTCATCAATTTATTCAGTCCGCTCTTTATTTTTATTGCAGTGATATTTTTCACTTCTAAGATGGCAAGTAATACTGAAATTATTTCCATATTGGCGAGCGGTATTTCCTTTCGTCGTTTCTTAGTTCCTTATGTTATTTCAGCTATTTTCTTAGGATTAATTTCATTCTACCTCAACAGTTTTTTGATTCCAAAAAGTAATCAGAAGCGATTGGAATTTCGATATACCTATATCAAAAATCCGACTCACAATCGCGATCGGAACATTCACTTGCAAATCGATCCAAATTCATACATCTACATGGGCAGTTACTCCAACCAAACAGATGTGGGCATCAAATTTACCATTGAACAATTCGACGAAAACAATGAATTAAAATACAAACTCTTAGCTGATTTCATAAAATGGGACACAGTAAAAAATTTATGGACTATTCAAAATTATTACGAGCGTAGAATTGACGGAATAAACGAAAGCATTAAACGGGGATTAACGAAAGACACTATTTTGAACATGCTTCCACAAGAATTTAAGAAACGCGAAACCGATGCTGAAATGCTCAATTTCTTTGAATTAAATGAAGAAATTGAAAAAGAAAAATTCAAAGGCTCCAAAAAAGTCGTTTTCTATGAAATTGAAAAACACCAACGCATCGCATTTCCATTTGCCTCCATCATTCTCACGCTTATGGGCGCATCAATTGCAAGTAGGAAAGTTCGTGGTGGAATTGGTATACACTTAGGTCAAGGCTTGGGCTTAAGTTTTAGCTATGTTTTATTTATGAAAGTTGCCCAAACATTTGCCACTAATGGAGGTATAGACCCAATGGTTTCCATGTGGATTCCCAATATGGTTTTTGCCCTTTTAACCGTTTGGCTTTTGAGTAGAGCTCAGAAGTAGAAGTGTTTAATTTAAAAAATTACCATACAATTTGATAAATTACTAAGTTTATGTTCAACTTTACATGCTTAATAAAAGTATAAAAATGTAGTGGAGACTAGAAACCACTTAAAAAAACAGAATAAATAAAAAAATGAACCATATGAAAAAGCTTTTTTTACTTGTTCCAATTTTAGGCCTAATGTTTTCTTGTTCTGGAGAAAAAAAACAGACAGAAAAGATACCCGTAGAATTACAAGAGCAAATTGAAGTAATTGAAAAATCCACTCAAAAATTAGATGATGTAATAGATAAATCTGATATTGAGATAGAAAAAAATCAAAATAAAATAGACTCCTTATTAAATAACATTTAAAATTACACTTATGAAAACAGTATTAGTTATTGCGTTATCATTCTTCCTAATTAATTCATTTTTATTTGCACAGGAAAAGGGAAAAGGGCAAGAAAAGAAAAAAGTAGAGAATATACAGAAGAAAACTGAGAAGGTTAAAGAAGAAAAATCGTTAAACAATTTAGAAAAAAAGCAAAACAATAAAAAAGAAAATAAAGAAAAAGGTCAACAAAAAAAAGAAGAAATTGAAAAAAATAAGGAAGAAGGCTTAAATGAAAAAAAGAATAAAGAACAAGGTTTAAGTAAAGAAAAGAATAAGGAAGAAATTATAAGTAAAGAAACTTATGATAGTAGCAAATCTAATGGAAATGCTTATGGTAAAAATAAAGGCGATATAACAGGCAAAGAGTTTGGTCAAAAACGTTCATCTGATGCAAAAAATCTTGCAATAAAAAATAAACTTGCTGCAGAACAAAAAATTAAAGAGCAAGAGAAACAAATTATTGAAAATGAAGAAAAAATAAAAGAAGCAAAAGAAAAAGTGAAGAATCAAAAAGACAACGGTGAGATTTCAATTGATGAAGAAAAGCTTAAAAATGATAAAATCATGCAAGCAGAAGAAAAAATCATGAACATGAAAAAAGTTGTAGAAAAAAACAAAAAAGAAGTACAGGCTTTAAATGAAGAGATTAATAAATTGGATTAGTTTGAATAAAACCAGCCCAAAGTTAAGTAGAATACTCCTCAAAAAAATAGGAAAGGGTAAGATGTTAAGTGCTCGCCTCTTGAAATATCCCTTTATAAATAGCACTGCTCTTAAAGTTGGTTTTAATTACTAAATAGCTCATAAACAGGCGTTAATTTCTATCATTATTCAAATAATTAAAGTTATTAGAGTTATTTCTATATCTTTATATCGCTATTTGAAAATCTTACAATTGTGAAAAAGTACATCCTTCTTTTAATTTTTTGTTTGAATATAACACTCGTAAAGTCACAGTTATATTTCCCTTCAAACAATCAAAACCAATGGGATACTATTCCTCCATCTTCACTTGGATGGTGTCAGAATAAAATTGATAGCCTTTACACTTTCCTCGACACAAATAATACTAAAGCTTTTATTCTATTAAAGGACGGTAAAATTGTTTTAGAAAAATACTTTAACGGTCACTCAGAAAATGCAAATTGGTATTGGGCATCTGCAGGCAAAACAATTACAGCTTTTATGGTGGGTATTGCTCAGCAAGAAAATTTTTTACACATCAGCGATACAACATCAAAATACTTAGGCCAAGGTTGGACTGACTGTACATTAGCACAAGAAGAGAAAATAACCATATTGAATCAATTAACAATGACAACTGGCTTAGAGGACGGTTTAGATCCTCACTGTACTATTGATACTTGTTTAATTTACAGAGCCAATTCAGGTGCAAGATGGGCATACCACAATGCACCCTATACGCTTTTAGATGGAGTGATTGCCAATGCAACAGGACAATCGCTTAACCTTTACACCAACTCTAAATTAAAAATTCCAACAGGTATGAATGGAATTTTTGTTCAACAAGGATTTAACAATGTATATTTTAGTACTGCTAGGAGTATGGCTCGATTTGGATTATTAATTCTCAATAAAGGAAAATGGAATACCAATCAAATTCTCACTGACACTAGCTATTTTAATGACATGGTATCAACTTCTCAAAGCTTAAATGATGCATATGGATACCTTTGGTGGCTTAATGGTACAAATACTTTTATGGCTCCTCAATCTCAATTGGTTTTTAATAGTAGTATAAGTCCCGATGCACCAAGTGATATGATTGCAGCACTGGGAAAAGACGGTCAAATATTAACTATTATTCCATCTCAAAACATCGTAATGGTTAGAATGGGAGGGTCTCCAAATAATTCTTTGGTACCCTTTACTCTTAACAATGATATTTGGAAGCATTTGAATGAATTTCAATGTTCAACAGTCGATATTCCTGAAAACATGATTGAAAAGTACAGTTTTCGAATACTCCCAAATCCTTGTCATGATTTTCTTTCCATTGAAATTGCTAACCGAACTTCAAGTTCAATTCAATATTCAGTTTATACAACATCAGGAAAACTAATCCGGAATGGAAATTTCAATACCAATATATACAACTTAAATACAAGCGAATTTAAATCAGGGATATATCTACTTCAACTCAGCTCCACTAGTTTTACTAAAACTTTCAAATTCATTAAACAATAGTTTAATAAAAAGATGGATTTAGATTTGCCTAAATTAGCACACCTAAATTATTTCTGTTGAAAGGTAAATTTTTTGGCATTTTCTTATTTTTTTGCTTCCTTGCTCCGATAGCTACAACCTTTATTGTGCTTAAAATTCAAAAAAAGCAAGTGAAAAGAGAGGTGAAATGGAAAATGATTGCCGGAATTAAAAAAGAGCAATTGGTTTTACTGAAATTTACTGAAGAAGAAAAACACAGTAAATTAAATTGGAAACACTCCAAGGAATTTGAGTTCAATGGAGAGATGTATGACATTACTTCTAGTGAAGTAATAGGCGACACCACTTATTATTGGTGTTGGTGGGATCATGAAGAAACAAAACTCAACAAACAGCTAGATAATTTACTAGCCTATACCTTGGGAAACAATCCCAAAAACCAAGAGAGCAAAAAGCGCTTGCATCAATTTTTTAAATCGCTGTATTTCTCAGAATCAACTGAAGAAAATTCACTCGCTTTTCAACATGAAAAACAACTTTGTGCTACTACTCCAAATTTCTATCAATCCATTTCCAAGTCCCCCCCTATTCCGCCACCGGAATTAAGTTAAACATTTAAGATCTCAATAATTTTTATCTGCATTTATGCTTTTGCGTAATGTGGACGATTCTAGTATGTTTAATATTAATCACAATGAAAGTAATTTTAAGTTTGTGCTTATTACTGGGACTGGCATGCATTGCCCATTCTCAAACAATAAGTATTAAAGACGCTGAAACAGGAAAGCCCATAGAAATGGCTACCATTATGAGCGATCAACCAAGGGCATTTGAAACTACAAATGCTGATGGTGAAGCGGATTTCTCAGCTTTCAAGGGTTCTGAAAAAATTGTTTTTCGATTTTTGGGCTATACAGCCGAAGTGAAAAGCTATTCGGAAATTGAACAACTGAATTTCGAACTTTTAATAAATGCTACATCTACTCAGTTTGAGGAGATCGTTATTTCAGCTACGCGTTGGAAACAAATATCCGGAGATATTCCTTATAAAATATCCATCATTACTCCTAAAGATGTGGCGTTGAATAATCCTCAAACTGCTGCTGATTTGTTGGGTACATCGGGTGAGGTATTTATCCAAAAAAGTCAGCAAGGTGGTGGAAGTCCAATGATTCGAGGATTTTCTAGCAACAGACTTTTATACACTGTAGATGGTGTTAGAATGAATTCTGCCATTTTTAGATCGGGAAATATCCAAAATGTTATTTCTCTTGATCCTTTTGCAATTGAAAGAACGGAAGTATTTTTTGGTCCAGGTTCCATTACCTATGGAAGTGATGCCATAGGTGGGGTCATGAGTTTTCAAACAATCAGCCCTAAATTTTCACAAACAGAGAAGCCATTAATTACTGGAAAAGCAGTGAGTAGGGTTTCTTCAGCTAATAATGAACTCACCAATCATTTGGACATTGGTGTAGGTTGGAAAAAATGGGCTGCTGTTACGAGTTTCACACACGCTAAGTATGGAGATTTGAAAATGGGAAGCAATGGCCCTGACGAATACCTGAAACAGTATTATGTTCAACGAATTGACAATGTTGACAGAGTGATCCAAAACGAAGATCCAATGGTTCAAAAACCAAGTGGATACTCACAAATCAATCTGATGCAGAAAATTCGTTTCAAACCAACTAAAAAATGGGATTTTGAGTATGGATTCCACTATTCTGAAACTTCTGAATTCTCTCGCTACGACAGGCTCATTGAAAAACAGAGCAATGGTTTACCTGTTTCAGCAGTTTGGAACTACGGTCCTCAGAAGTGGATGATGAACAATTTCACGATTTCACACACAGCTAAGAATAAACTGTTCGACAGAATGAGTGTTCGTTTGGCTCAGCAAAGCTTTGAAGAAAGCAGAATTGATCGTAGATTAAATCAAAATCGTTTGCGAACTCAAGTGGAAGAAGTACAAGCCTATTCCGCAAATTTTGACTTTGAAAAAAATGTAGACAGACACCGTATTTTCTATGGAGCAGAATATGTACTCAACGAAGTTACATCAAGAGGTTCAGCTGTTGATATTAGAAATGGAAATCCCCTATTAGTTCCCGATCGCTACCCAGAATCCGATTGGAGTAGCTATGCAGCGTATCTGAATTATCAGTTTGTACTATCTGAAAGGTTTCTTTTACAAGCTGGAACAAGGTTTAGTGCATTTAACATCCATGCTGATTTTACACGTCACCTCGATTTCTACCCATTTGATTTTACAAGTTCTACAACCAAAAACTCCTCCACAACAGGAAGTTTAGGTTTTGTTTACAAACCCACAGAAACTTGGAAAATAAGTACCAATGCAAGTACTGGTTTTAGAGCACCAAATGTAGACGACATCGGTAAAATTTTTGATTTTACTGCTGCTGAAGTGGTGGTTCCAAACACCAATTTAAATGCAGAATATGCTTATAATGCAGAAATCAATATTTCTAAAGTTTTTGGTAGTGTTCTTAAATTAGATCTTACAGGTTTCTACACCTTTTTAGACCATGCAATGGTTCGAAGGACATTTCAGGTAAATGGACAGGACAGCATTTTATTTAATGGACAAATGAGTCAGGTTTATGCCATTCAGAATGCTGCCAAAGCTTCGGTTTATGGTTTTAATGTAGGAATTGAGCTCAAATTACCTTTAGGTTTCAACCTAATTTCACGCTATAATTACCAATTGGGCGAAGAGGAGATGGATAATGGCGACATCAGTCGTTCTAGACACGCTGCACCTGCGTTTGGTGTCACTCGATTGACCTATCAGAAAAATAAATTGATGCTGCAGTTGAATGCAATGTACAGCGCTGAAGTAAGCAATGCCAATTTAAATGAGGAAGAAAAACAGAAGCCATTCATTTATGCAAGTGATGAAAACGGCAATCCATACTCGCCGTCATGGTACACCTTAAATTTTAAAGCCATGTATCAGTTTCATAAAAACATAAGTGTAAGTGCAGGACTTGAAAACATAAGCAATCAGCGCTACCGACCATATAGTTCGGGTTTGGTTGCACCAGGTAGAAATTTCATTTTATCTCTGAGAGCTAATTTTTAAAAAATTGTATTTAAACTACTTAACATCTTTAAAAAAAGTAGAACACTACTGTGAATTTTAAAATATTTAAGTGCTAATCTATTCCGAATCATCTCATTGAGATAAAAAGTCATAATCGTTATAAGATGATGAAATTATTACAAAAACTTATATGAATATCCGCATATTTACCTGATAATTAATGTACATGTTTGAAAATATTGAATTTTAATGTTCATTTTTTTGCTTCTCCAAAAAAACGAACCAAAAAAAGGAGACTTTTCCCAAATGAATTCTTCTCAGTCCACGCTTTTGCAATGCCTTTCTGAGAAGACCACAATCAAAAAAAGGCGTTCCGCTTCGCTCCTCTGTCTTTCCTTTTTTTGCTTATTATTCAAGGGGAAAAGCATATCAATGCATGGCATTGATTAAATGTTCATATTCATAATAAACTTGCGGATATTCAGAAAGGTTATTATGAAAATGAAAAAATGGCCTTTAAGAAATTTGAATTCTAATCGAGCGAAGTCTTAGTAAGACCGAGAAGTTCTCAGCTTTGCTGAGAAATCACTCGGCCGCACTTAGACTTTGGGAAGAAGAGAATTAAAATTTCTTAACAGCCTTGATTTTTGCTCCACTTTTTATCAAAAAAAAGTGGAATTAAAACAATTCATTTAAAACCTGCTTGAGTTACTTATAAGTTCTTTTTTCAAAAAAATAAACTTTAAAAACACAATATTATCCCACATTCGTAATGACTATTTTGTAGATTATTAAAAAATATAAACCATTCTTAAACTCACTATCAAATAGGTAGTAGCTTGATGGAGAGTTTAAAAACTAAACTTGCTAGATATTTTGATTTGCATTAAGTTTATGCTAAAAAATTTAAGAATAGAAGTAATACCGATTATGATTTTAATTGTCGCATAAATGCTCCTTAAAATCTATATCGGCATTATACCTAAAGAAACTTTATTAACGGCATTTAAATAATTATTTGGTATAATATGAAACAACCACTCGTAGAACCCGCTACCGAAAAAGGTGATAAGGAATTTGAAGCGCTTATTCAGTTTTTTAATGAAACGCTTGGCTTTTGTCCGAACAGTGTGAAAACCATGTACCATAGACCTCAAATTGCCTATGCATTTATTGAAATGAACAAAGCAGTGATGGAAAACAAAGGTCGTGTAACTAGCGCTCTAAAAAGAATGATTGGATACATCAGTAGCAATGTTGCGGGTTGTAGGTATTGTCAAGCACATACCATCAGAGCTGCTGAGCGATATGGCGCCGATGAGGCGAAATTGCAAAACATTTGGGACTTTAAAACACATCAAGCATTTACAGATGCTGAACGAGCTGCATTAGATTTTGCTTTTGCAGCTTCAACCATTCCAAATTCGGTAGACGATGAAATAGCAGCGCGTTTAAGAAATCATTGGGACGAAGGAGAAATTGTAGAAATTCTAGGAGTCATCTCACTTTTTGGTTACTTAAACAGATGGAATGATTCCATGGGTACAACAATTGAGGATGGAGCAATTGAATCGGGAAATAAGTATTTAAAAAAGATAGGCTGGAATACAGGAAAGCATAGGTATTAATTGGTTTTAGCGCGAATTGTGCCATGTTTGATTTTACCAAAAAAACACAATTTTTAAATTAATACATAAATTTCTTAGGTATAATTTGCAATTACATAATATTCTTATGTATATTTGCCTTATGTATTCATCAGAACTAATAAAAGGAACCTTAAAAACAATTGTTTTAAACTTATTGCGCGATAGGGGAAGAATGTATGGTTATGAAATAACACATAAGGTCAAAGAGTTAACAGACAGTAAAATTCAAATAACTGAAGGAGCGTTGTATCCCACCTTGCATGCTTTGGAAAAAAGCGGTGAGGTTAAGACCGAAAAAGAATTTATTGGGAAGCGAGTGAGGAAGTACTACTCACTAACTACTCAAGGTCACGAAACAGCGAACAAGAAAGTAAATGAGTTTTCTGATTTTATGAATACCATGAAGTTTCTGTTAGATCTGGAACCCAAACTAGGAAATGCATAGCTTAGGTGATATAGAGTTCGATTTTATTAGAAGTGATCTAAAATCACGAGGGATTGTTTCGGAGGATTTACGAGACAATCTCTTGGATCACATTTGTTGCATCATAGAAAATGAGATTACTGTTGAAGATGATTTCAAAGAATTCTATGAAGGTATTCTTCCACGATTTTTTGAAAAAGAATTATCTGAAATACAGGCAGAAACAACTAATTTATTAAAATTTAAAAACTTTTATACCATGAAAAAAATATTGAAATTTTCGGGAATTACAACAGTTGTGTTTATCACTTTAGGCGCACTATTTAAAACCATGCATTGGCCTGGAGCTAGTCTTTTTCTAATTTTAGGAGGATCTTTTTTTAGCATACTATTTATGCCGCTGCTGATCCTATTAAAATTAAATGATGATGAATCAAAGACTGAAAAATATGTATTCAGTTTTGGTTTGTTGCTGGCTATAGGCATAATCGCTGGCATTATATTTAAGATTTTCCATTGGCCATACGCTAATAACCTGATGTTCTTCTCTACTGTAATATTTACTTTTTTGTTTGTACCAGTATACTTTATAACCGGAGTAAAACAAGCAAATCGAAAGTTCAATGTATCAGTAAATTCAGTGTTAATGCTAGCTTGTGGAGGAATTTTTTATTCTATGTTCGATATGAGTTACAGTAGAAAGTACGTTGAATTAATGTCTAAAGAGAATGTTTATTTAAATGAAAATGCTGAAAGGATTATGAAGTCAAATAATAGACTTTTAGCAGGAGTCTTTGAAGAACCTGAAGTGAATGAATTTCATCAACTTTCTCGTTCATTAAACTCAACGATTGAAACACTTTTAGCTAGAATTGAGAAAAATCGGTCTACCAATGAGTTGTTTGAATTTTCCGCTGAACTATACAAAGATCTAGAAGCCTACAATGTACAATTGGAAAACTTTAAAGTAGAGGAACTCTCAGAGATAGAAATCAGTTCTTTAAAGCAATTAAACAAACTGAACCCTGATATAGCAATGAATGTGCTAGCAAGGACACAACAACAAGTGGCTGTAAATGAAAATTGCTATTTAACTGCAAAGCAATTCATGAAATAGCTGTACTAATTTGTTAATTAGTAATTATTCAATAAAAGCTTCGATGAAAGTCGGAGCTTTTTTGCATTAATACTCAAACATCTTTTGCAACAATTACATTCGTAATTTCTTTTAAATCATCATACATACCTAGAATTTGGGCTTACCTTTGAGAAAACCAAACACGATGAAAACTCAAGATCTAAAAGAATACTACGGCACACTTTCTCAAACCATGAATGCCTTAATTAAGCTAGGTTACACACTAGACTTCAATATTAAAGAAGAATGTTTGGTCTGTCATAGAACCAAAACACAATTATCACCCGAAGAATTTGTTATCGATAAAACCTATCGTTTTGAAGGCATGTCTGATCCGGAAGATCAAGCTATTCTATATGCCATCTCATCACCACAACACAAGGTAAAAGGCCTTTTGGTCAATAGCTACGGTGTAAATTCTGATGAATCCTCCTCAATGCTTGTCAGTAAATTGAATATTACTTATACAACTTCTTCTAGTAAAGAAAATGAACCCAAGGAATTATTTGAAGAATCGCTTGCGGAAATGAACCTTCCGGAACTTATTTCTAATCTTAAAAAAGAAAGTGCTTGGACAGAAAAAGAATTAGTTTCTAAAGTCATTTACAAATCAAGCAGTATGCGTTTGATGCTCATTGGATTGCACGAAAACGCAGTTCTTAAAGAGCATTCCTCCAAAGGAGCAATCAGCGTGCAAGTAATTAGTGGTGAAGTCATTTTTGAAACCGCCGAAAAAACAGTCAATTTAAAAGAAGGCGGATTAATTGCTTTGGCCGGAGGAATCAACCATAGTGTATCCGCATTGAAAGAAAGCTTTTTCTTATTAACGATTTCCCTGAATAACTAACATCAGAATGCAATGAATACTTACATTTCAATCTTAAGGGGAATAAACGTAAGTGGCAAGAAGTTAATAAAAATGGATGCTTTGCGCAACTTGTATGAGGCAAATGGTTTACATGAAGTGAAAAGCTATGTGTAAAGTGGAAATGTAATTTTCAAAAGCAAGGTAGAGGATTGCATTCAATTGGAGCAGAAAATTACAGTTGCAATTAAAAGCCATTTTGGTTTCGATGTGCCAGTAAAAGTCATGAGTATTCATCAACTAAAGCAAATAATCGATAATAACCCCTTTATTCTAGACCCAAAAAAAGATCCTGCCTTTTTACATGTCACTTTTCTCTCTTCAACACCTAAATCCATTGATCAAGCTGTTTTTCAAAACAAGTTACAAGGTGATGAATCCATCTCATTTCATTTAGACACAGTTTTTCTTTTTTACCCATCTGGTTACGGTAAAACCAAACTAAGCAACAATTTCATAGAAGCTAAACTAAAGATAAGTGCTACAAGACGCAATTGGAAAAGCTGTAAGGAAATACTCAAAATAACTGAAGAGTTAAAAGGTTAAGAAATGTTATTGCCACCTAAAAACATTCACCTTTTACTTCATATAGTTAATTTGGAACAGTTCTTGCAACTTTATTCATAATGAAGTTCACTTAACTTCGAGTAGTTATTTTCTCAGAATTGCTTTACAAAACGCAACATTTTTAACTACAGCACAATTAGTGCATTTATTTATACAATATTAACCAAAAGCAATTCGATTATACACATTGGGAGAAGCTCGCACTGCTCAATAAATGTGTGTATTATGTAATTAATCACTTAAATTGTGTAACAGCATTTGATTGCAAGTTAAAGAACTTTGTTAAACAATTATTCAATATAAACTTAAACCAAAAAAGTATGAAAAAGTTAATTTTAGTAGTAACAGCATTAACCTTTATAACGTCGAATGCCTTTTCACAAGATAACGAATTAGACCGAAGAGATGACATTTCACTGGGCCTAAAAATTGGTGGAAATTATGCCAATGTATACGATACTGAAGGGGAAGAATTTGATGCCGATGCAAAACTCGGTTTGGCAGTTGGTGCCTTTTTATCTATACCAATAGGAACATATCTGGGAATTCAACCAGAGGTTTTATTTTCACAAAAAGGATTTAAAGCAACAGGAAGTGTATTAGGTTCTGAGTACGAAATTACAAGAACGACGAATTACCTTGATGTACCAATTTTTCTTGCTTTTAAGCCTTCGGAGTTCATCACATTTGTAGCAGGCCCACAATTCTCCTACTTATTGTCTAGAAATGAAAAATTTGATTCTGAATTTGGATTAGTAGAACTTGAAGAAGAATTTGAAAACGAAAACATCCGTAAAAATACCTTAAGTGCTTCTTTAGGATTCGACATTAATATAGACAACATTGTTATTGGAGCAAGAGCAGCATGGGATTTACAAGACAATAAAGGTGATGGAACATCTTCAACACCTCGTTATAGAAATACATGGCTTCAAGCTACTGTTGGATTTAGATTCTAACCAATTAAATCAAACTTTATTCGCTAAGCGGTCATTGAATTAATCCTTAGCAATAAGGATTTAAATACTGAAAAATAATTTATCACAAACCAAAACCAAAAAATCATGGGAAATTTACTTTATATCATTGCCGTAATATTAATAATAGCTTGGGCAATCGGTTTCCTGGCATACAGTGCCGGAGGTATTATTCACATCCTTTTAGTAATAGCATTAATATCAATCATCCTTAGAGTGATAAGAGGAAGATAAAAAATTTAATAATATAAACCATTTAAAATCAATCATTATGAGCGCAGGAAAAGTAATAACAAGTGTATTGGCAGGCGCAGCCGCCGGTGCAATCTTAGGGGTTTTATTTGCCCCAAATAAAGGATCAAAAACAAGAAATAAAATTGCAAAACAAAGCAATGATACTCTTGAGGATCTTAAAAGTAAATTCGAAAGTTTAATTGACGAAGTTTCACACAGATTTGAAAATGGATCATCTGAAGCTAAAGCCTTTTACGGAAAAGCAAAAGGTGATGCGAAAGAAGTCTATGACAAAGCTAAAAACAATGCAAAAGAAGTTTACGATGATGCTAAAGACATGGCTGAAAATCTAAGTAAAGAGGGTAAAGCTGTTGTAAACAACAATATCAATAAGTAAATAAAGCAATCACTCCTAAAATAATGTACTCATGTTGAAAGCTATTAATCGTTTAGAGTCTTTAGTTGACAAAATAGAGCACTATGGAAAAACAAGTTTTGAGTTGTACAGACTTAAAACGATCAACAAAACTGCAGGAGTTTTATCAACTTTTGTATCAAGAGGAATTGTTGTAATTGTTATATCTATGTTCTTGATTTTTACCAGCATTGCTCTAGCACTTTGGCTTGGAGAATTACTTGGAGAGTCCTATTTTGGATTCCTTTGTGTCGCAGCATTTTACCTTATTTTAGGAGTTATTTTTTACTTCATACTGCATAAATCAATCAAAAGAATAATAAGTAATTTAATTGTTGTAGAGGTCTTTAAAGATTAGTAGCATGGAAAAAATAACAACTATAGATGACTTAAATCTCTCAACACTTGTTCTGCAGAAAGCACAAGCTGAACAAAAAATAATGTTGAAAGAAGAGTTTAATGCAACTTTTGAAAGCATTAAACCTGCAAATCTTATAAAAAGTACTTTTCAGGACTTGGTTTCTACTCCAGATTTAAAAAATAATATTCTTGATACTTCAATGAGTGTTGCTGCCGGTTTCCTATCTAAAAAATTGGCTATAGGAGCAAGTAGTAGTAAATTTAAACAATTCTTTGGTAGTTTACTTCAACTAGGGGTTACTAAAGTGTTCTCTGAGAATGCAGCGGTTCTAAAATATAAATTAGGAGATACTGCTGATTATCTATATAGAAAATTGAAACGCTAAAACTCTGGCAAATCATTCACTCTTGCATAGGGGTGATTTGCAAATTCATTTGCTTCGTGATAACGATTTAAACCTGAAACACAAACAGTTTGAAGCTGGTTTAAATCTACCTGACCATTTTCTGTAATACTCGAATCTTCTATCAATAAATATTCTATTTCACCAACTATAAAAAGCGTATCATTGGCTTTAATTGGTAAAGTTTCCACTAAACGCATTCCCATTTTTACACTACTTTCTTTCACAAAAGGTGCATCAAACTCAGAAATGTATTCTGCTTCTATCTTGCATTTCTCAAATTCAGAGGTTCCTGCAGGGAAATGAGCTGAAGTATAATGCGCTCGCTCAACCAAGTCTTTAGAAACATGATTGATCGTGTACTTTTTAGTTTCGAGTAGATTACTTAAAGTATGTCGCTCTACCCTAGCTGGTCGCATGACAAAACCTAAAAGTGGTGGATCTGCTCCTAAATGCACAACAGAGCTAATAATTGCCAAGTTTTCACCGATCGATCCTTTGGTTCCTATTAGATTAGCAGCTTTGTATCCACTTAAAGAATTAATTAAATTAAGACGGTAAATACGATCTAATTCTGCAATTGACTTATTGGTAAACTTTTTAATCATAAAAACACTGTATTTATTTCAATAAAAAAAGCCTTGTAAAAACAAGGCTTTTCTATTATTTGTTTCAAATAAATTTATTGAGGTAGTAAAACTTGGTCAACAGCGTGAATAACTCCATTCGTACCCTGAATATCAGTAGCTGTAATGTTTACATTTCCTTGATTCATACTAGTTGTGGATAATTGCGCTCCATTGCTCAAATCAATAGTTAATGCATTTCCTTGAAGCGTAGTTACCTGAGCTCCTTGAGTTAAATCACCTGCTTGTATATTGCTGCCATTGATAACATGGTAAGTTAAAACTGCTCCTAATGTTGTTGAATCAATATCACTTACCTGATTCCATGCGGGATTACTCGCTAATAAATCAGCAAATGCTTGATTGGTTGGAGCAAAAACGGTAAATGGACCATTTCCTTCCAAAACTGATACATAGCCAAAATTATATGCAGTTAAAGCGTCTACTAATGAAGTAAATCGTTCATCAAGAAGAACTAATTCAACTAAACTTCTTGGACTAATAACTTCATCTATTATATGTATTACTCCATTTGATGCGTTAACGTCGGCTGCTGTAACATTTGCAGTATTATTTAACTTAACTCCTCCAGTTACATCAATTTCAATGACAGTTGCCGTTCCGTTTGGTCCAGTTTGATTAATTGTTGTGGCATAAGAATTATCATTTAAATCTGTTGAACGAACTACACTACCTAAAACATGGTATTGTAAAACTGCCGTTAAAGTAGCTGTCGGGATATCAGAAATACTGCTAAAGCTATTTGAAGCTAAAAAATTTCTGAAGGCTTCATTTGTTGGAGCAAATACAGTGTATGATCCGGGTGCATTAAACAAATCTACCAAGCCAGCTTGTGACAAAGCAACCACCAAACTATCTGTTTGATCATTTTCACTTGCTATTTGAGCAATTGTTTGGTCACTTCCATTTCCACCGCCATTTCCTGCTGGAGGGGTTGTTCCATCGTCATCATCACTACAAGCAATAAAAGTTGAACTTAAAAATAAGGCCATGCTTACCATGGTAATCAATCTAAATTTTTTCATATTTCATTTTTTTATATTAACCTTAAGTTAACATGCCTTTAAACAAATTGTTCAAACTGATTAAAATCAGTTATTTTTGATGGTATTAACAACTATACTTAATTTCACGCTATAAAATAAACCGCTATGTTAAAGAAAATTGTACTTATTGGTCTGTGCTTAACTTTAGGATTAAGCTTCCAATCAAATGCTCAAAAAATTGAAAAGAAAAATGCAAAACATAATTCAGATACATTAGAATTAGAACTAATTTTTGAAGGTGCAAACTTTTTTGTTCAAAATCCAAAAATTGAAAATAAAAAAAATGGCTTTGCCATTAAGCAGATTTTAACAGACGAGGGTGAAGTTATTCCTTTTGAGAATCAATCTGTAATTGAAATTAATTTAATCAAGAAAAACTTACAAGATGGTGATTTAGTAGTATTAAAAGTTATCTACTCAGGAACTAAAAAACCAAAGCTGATTACTGCGAATGCTACTGAATAGTCTATAAGTAAAATGGATAAGCTTTCTAAAATAAAAAACCCATCTGCCTAAGCGGATGGGTTTTTTTGTGACCTCGACAGGATTCAAACCTGTAACCTTCTGAGCCGTAATCAGATGCGCTATTCAGTTGCGCCACGAGGCCTATTGTGCGGCAAAGATAAAGAAATTCACTGAAAAGAGTCATTTTAAAACAGATTCGGATACTGTATTCTCAACTGTTAAACAAAGTGAATAAATAAAATATTTACAATACTTATAATCAGTTTATTAAAAATAATTTTAAAATCATTTATTTATTTTTTCAACTTTTTGAAACCTTATTTCTAGTATTGCGTTTTAGCACTCAGTAGGTAATTTACCTATAGCAAATAAGTAAAATGCCTATTAAAGTCAATAAGTAAAATACCAAGAGTCTTAACCAAGCTTCAATCAAATTTCATCAAATAAAAAAATAATTAAACAAAATTGTAACCTTTCAGACAAATTAAATGTATAAACATTAAATGTCGAAACATATAAAATAATAATAAACCATGAAATCAATTTTTTACACACTTTTAAGTTTAATCGCAATCAACTTTAACTTAAATAGCCAAACAACGACCATAAATGATGGAAATTGGTCAACTGCTGGAAATTGGGATAATGGAGTTCCTGGAAACGGAACTACTGCTTCAATAACCAACAACATGAATTTAAATACTAACTTATCAATTGGGAATGGTGGTAATTACACAATAAATGGTGGAAGTATTACTGATTTAGTAGGTGGTCCGCAATACAGTATTTCAATAAATGGAAGTGGAATAGTAGTAGTAGATGGAAATGTAACAATTGAAGGTAATTTATCACTATCAAACAATTCGAGTCTAACTATCAAAGGTTGTGATACACTGAGAGTTAGAGGTGATGCTTCATTTGTGAATAATTCAATAATTTCAATAGAAGCTTGTGCAGTATTGATTATTGAAGGTGATGTTAACATGAATAACAACAATACAAATAATATTGATGGAAACATGGTTGTTGGAGGAAGTTTAAGAGCAACAAACAATGCTTTAATTAGCGGAAATGGTAACATTCAAATCGATGGAGAGGTAGATTTAAATAATAGCTCCAGCATATTTGGTTCAACTACAGGTTGTGCAGGAACTTGCTCATACGGAATAGGTGCTGGTTTACCAATAGAGCTTACTTATTTTGACGCTGAATTAACTAAAAATGGATTAATTGAAGTAAATTGGGAAACAACTGCTGAAATAAACAACGATTACTTTACTATAGAGCTTAGCACCAATGGAGTTGATTACAATTCTGTAGAAGAAGTTTTGGGAGCAGGAAACAGTATTTCAAAATTAAAATACAGAGCTCAAATAAATCCTTTAAATGCAGAAATCAACTATATCAGGTTAAAGCAAACTGATTTTAATGGAGAGCATGAGTACTTTAGACCAGTAGCTGTAACTACAAAGTATGAAGAGTTAAAGAAAGAATCGACGTTTTCGATCTATCCTAATCCGGGAAACGGAGTTAACTTAAATGTAGAATTTAGTGCAGCACACAGCAGTGAATATACTGTTGAAGTTATGGATTCAAAAGGTTCGATTGTAGCTTCAAAAAGAATCTTCAATCAAGAAGGCTTTGCAGAGCGTTTTGAATTATTAAATGGAATTCAATTGAATACAGGTGTTTATTTTGTAAGAGCTTATAATGAGAAAGAAACATTAAGCACGAAATACATTGTTCAGTAAAAAAGTTGAATATTAAGTCTGCATATCTACCCAATAATCAAAGTTCTTATGTAAATCATTATATCTTTTTATGTTCATTTTTTTGCTTCTCCAAAAAAAAGAACCAAAAAAAGGAGACTTTTCCCAAATGAATTCTTCTCAGCCCGCGCTATTTCAAATCCCTACTGAGAAGACCACAATCAAAAAAAGGCGATCCGCTTCGCTCCTCTGTTTTCCTTTTTTTGCTTATTATTCATGGGGAAAAGAATATCAATGCAAAGCATTGATTGAATGTTCGTTTTCATAAAAGGATTTTGTGGAAGCTTACACATCTAATGTTTTATGAAAAAAAGATATGCTTACAAAAACTAATGAAAGATTAATAACCAATTAAATCATTATAAAGCGCTTCATATTGAGGAAGAATATTCAAAATATCGAATTTCTTAGCTTGTCCAAAAGCATTCTCTTTGAAGCGCTTTAATGTCGTTTCGTCTTTTAAGATTTGAATACCATAATCTGCCATCTCTCTGACATTCCCAACATCGCTTAAAAAACCTGAGAAACCGTGTTCATTTACTTCAGGAATTCCACCTGAATTTGAAGAGACAACAGGAACTCCTAACGACATGGCCTCTAAAGCTGCTAAACCAAAACTTTCAGATTCAGAAGGCAATAGAAATAAATCTGCTACAGATAGCACAGAGTTAACATCGTTCAACTTACCGAGAGAAATTACATCTTCAAACAAGCCTAAATCCCTGCATTGATTTTCTGCTTTATTCAACTCGGGTCCATCACCAATTAAAAGCAACTTTGAAGGGATTTTTGCATGAATTGCTTCGAAAATTTTCACTACATCCTTTATACGCTTCACTTTTCTGAAGTTAGAAACATGGGCAATAATTTTCTCTCCTTTGGGAGCAAATCGCTTTTTAAGCTCTAAATCAATTTCAGGGAAATCGCAACCTTCAATGCAAACAAAGTTGGGAATCACCTCAATTTTACGTGTAATCTTAAAATGATTGAAGGTATCTGATTTTAAACTTTCGGAAACAGCTGTAACTGCATTTGAATGGTTAATGGCAAAAGTAATTACTGATTCAAAAGAACTATCCTTGCCAACTAAAGTAATATCTGTTCCATGTAAGGTGGTGATAAATGGAATTTTGATTCCTTCAGCTTCTAAAATTCGTTGCGCCATGTAGGCAGCAGATGCATGTGGTATGGCATAATGTACGTGCAACAAATCTAATTCAGCAGACTTTACAACATCTACTAGTTTACTCGCCAAAACCAATTCATAAGGCGGATAGTCAAACAATGGATAATCGGAAACATTCACTTCATGGTAGGAAATATTTTCTGTAAAAGACTCTAATCTAACAGGTTGACGGTAAGAAATAAAATGAATTTGATGTCCTTTCTTAGCTAATGCTTTTCCGAGCTCCGTTGCAACAACTCCGCTACCGCCATAGGTAGGATAACATACAATTCCAATTTTCATGTGTTTTTTATTGATTCCTATTTAAGGTTGAATGCAAACTTCGGTGTTTCATATTATTCACAGCGGTGTATATCTGCTCTTGAATTCTAGTTCGAATATTTAGTTTGACCAATTTACTGTTATTAGCATCAGGGTATACCCGATTTGACAGAAAAATATAAACCAATTCTTCTTCGGGATCAACCCAAGTATAAGTTCCTGTAAAACCTGAATGCCCGTAACTTTTAAAGGAAATGCACTCACAAGTTGGACCTGGTTCTCCATGAAGCTGTGGTTTATCGAAGCCCGCTCCTCTCCTATTTTCCTCTTTGTTTGTTGGAATGCTGTCTGCACAAAACTGGCATTTGGTGTACTCTTTCAAGACTTCTTCCTTCAAATACCGCTCTCCTCCATAAACGCCGTTTTGTAAATACATTTGCATTAATTTGCCTAAATCATTGGCTGATGAAAAAAGCCCTGCATGTCCACCAACTCCACCAAGCATTGCTGCTCCAGGATCGTGAACATCTCCATGAATCAATTGTTTCCTAAAAATTTTGTCGTTTTCAGTAGGAATGATTTCTCTGATAGAAAATTTTTCTCTCGGTAAAAAACTTGTTCGATTCATGCCCAAAGGCTCATAAAAAATTGATTGATTGTAATCTTGAATGGCTTGTTTGGTTTTAACTTCAACTAATTCCTTTAAAAAATAATAGCCTACATCACTGTATTTGTACCCTTTGTCAGGTTCAACTTTAGCACGGTAAATAATTCTTGAAAAAATGCTGTCTTTATATTCCGATTTGATGTACAAATCATTGGCGACTCTAACACTATATGCACTGGAAGAATCAACACTGTAAAGGTCATATCGCGGTAAACCGTGATGCAAAGTCTTCACATAAAATGGAATCCAAGCAGCTAAGCCCGCCTGATGTGCCAAAATATCACGCAGAATCAATTTCTCATAAGCTGTACCTCGCACCATTTTTAAGTGCTTTCCCAATTCATCATCCAAGGAAATCTCACCATCACCATCCAATTTCATAATGGCTAACAAGGTTGAAGTGATTTTGGTAACCGAAGCCAAATCATATATATCGCTTGTGGCAACGGGCTTACTAATATCGTAGGTATGTTTTCCAAAGGCCTTATTATAAATCACCTTTCCAGATTTAGCAATGTAAACCTGTGCTCCTGGATAAGCTCCTTCTCTAATTCCTTCATTAACAATGCTATCTATTTGAGCTAATTCTTCCGACTTAATTCCCAACTCTTCAGGCAGGGTATATTTTAATCGAATGGTAGGTTGATCATTTTTCAAACCCAATCCCATTGGAATTTTAGTGGAAATACTTACAGGGATCTTTCCACTGGCTTTGATTCCTCCAAAAATTAACTGAGCTGAAAGTTCTTGTGCAATCTCACTATTTTGGTAAGCTAAAAGCAATGCATCCACATATTCAGCAGCTAAAAAATCTTTTAAACTGTAGGCATTGGCAAAAACAACCAAACTCACCTTTCTTTTTAAGCGAAGAATATTGAGAAAGTTTTTATACTCAGTATTTAAATCGGCTTTCACCCAAGGATTTTTATTTGATTTGTGGATACTTACAATGATTTCATCGTAATCCAACAAAGTATCCATCAAGTTTTTTTGAGCTGAAACAGGTAAATTTTGAAAAGAAAGTGTATCTACTTTGGTGTACAAATTCAAGCTGTTGTGAAAGGCATTGCTAGTAACTCCTTTCTCTGTGAATGCAACAGCCATGATTCGCTTATCTTTCAACTTTTTTATAGGAATTAAGTTGTTTTTATTCCTCAGTAATGTCAGACTGTTTTCAACTAATTTCCGATTCAATAATTGGTATTTCGGTCGGTTTAAATCGCTGTATAAATTGTCGAGTTGAATTGCTTGTTCATTGGGGAGTTCTAACCATTCTTTTGCACGTAAGATTTTCAAGACCGCATCATCAATTAGTTTCATAGAAAGACTGCTATCGGCCAAAGCAGCTTTGATTCTAGTAAAAGCTGCTGGAACATCTTGAGACAACAACAAAACATCATTTCCTGCTAACAATGCTTGCAAATCGATTTCTTCTGATTTTTGAAATTTCGCAACACCTCCCATGTTTAAGCCATCGGTAAAAACTAAGCCCTGATAACCTAATTGTTGTTTTAGAAGCGTATCTACAATACTTGGATTCAATGAAGAAGCTGTTGTCAATTGAGTTAATTGGGGTAAAAATAAATGCGCCGACATAATGCTTCCAACTCCTTGTCCTATGAGTTGTTTAAAAGGATACAATTCAATGGAATCAATTCTTCCGGGACTTTGATTGACGATGGGCAATGTGATGTGTGAATCAGTGTCTGTATCACCATGACCGGGAAAGTGCTTGGCACATGCCAACAATTTTCCATCTTGCATTCCTTTCATGTAGGCAATTCCTTTTCGGGCAACATTTTCTTTGTCTTCTCCAAATGAGCGGGCAAAAATCACCGGATTCTTGGGATTATTGTTCACATCTATTACAGGTGCAAAATTGACATGTACTCCAATTCTTCTAAACTGAGCTGCAACATCAAGTCCCATTTTATACAATAACTCATCGTCTTGAATGGCTCCCAAAGTCATTTGCCAAGGGTATTTCATAGTGCTATCTAGGCGCATCGACAAACCCCATTCCCCATCAATGGCTATCATCAATGGCAATTTACTTAAAGCTTGATAGCGATTGGTTAGTTGAGCCTGTCGAATAGGTCCTCCCTGAAAAAAAGTTAAGCCACCAATGTGGTAATTTTGAATTAAATCCTCTAATTCTTTGATGTGTTTATCATCCTTATTGGAATAAGCTGCAATGTTAAAAAGCTGACCAATTTTTTCGTCTAAACTTAGCTGTGCAAAAACAGAATCAGCCCAAGGTGATGGGGCATCCAAAAAAGGAATTGCTTGCTCCTTTACAAACTTTTGAGGATTGGTATTGGAAAGAAACAATGGCAAAACAAGAATGCCGAAAATAAAAATTAAAAATCTCACGAGAATAACATTTAGAAAAAACTAAATTAGGGTCAACTATACTATGAACTTCATATTTCTTAGGAAATTATAAACAGTTGATTTTTTGTAACTAATCAGTTTTATTTAACCACATAGCAACATAGCTTTTGAAAACTGAAAATCATAGAAGCTTCGCTTTACATAGCAACCACTATGTTTAAAATTTATTTTCTATGGATTTCTTTTTATACCAAAATGGATAATTTTTTAAAGCTTTAAATATCAATGTATAACACCTACCTTTATTAAAAAACAAGCTGACGCTGTAGACGTTAAGTCTAAGGCAACTGAATTATTATGTATATACTTTCTGTATTCTATGCAAATTAAACCTATGCTTCTATGTGGTTATAGTTTTAAATATTGGGTATAAAATGTAATAGCATACTAATTAGTTACGAACTTTTAAATCTATTATATCACAATAGAATTTATTGTTTTAGTATTACAAAAACCAAACCAATAATTTTTAAACCCATCTTATACAATAGGAAGCGACTTAATCGCTGATCTATTTGTATTAGTTGGGTTAACCCCGATTTAGTAAATCAACATTTTGGGAACTCTTACTTTTTTACAAAATGCCAGATTTTCTTAATCGTTTATGCATTTTTTTCAAATGCATAAAGTGTATTAAATCAAAAGCCTTAATTTTGAATCAATGATTTTGTTCAAAAACTTACACAACAGCAATCGAAATAAGCAGTTCAACTTCGTGCCTCGCTATTATGACGAAGAAAAAGAGCAGCTAAATGATCGATACAAAAGAATTGAAGCCGAATTAAATGGCAAAAGTACCTTAAAAGGCAGTTTTGGCTCCTATCGCTTAAAAGACAAGTGGAAAAGAAATAAGAATACCAGCAATTTCGAAAAAAAGTCGAATGTACGCTTGGCATTCATCACTTTGCTCTTATTTGCTCTTTGCTATTGGATGCTTTATTTATAGGGGACTTTTATAAAAAATCTTAATTATCAGATTTACTTATATTTGAAACCTTATTAATAATGATCCTACTTTCATGAAAAACCCTCAACTTTTAGTTAACCAACTAAGAAACTTGCTTCAACCATTTATGGTTTTGGCTTTAGTTTTTTTAGGTAGCACTATGAATACTGTTTCTGCCCAAAACTGGAATGAAGTTATTAAAGCGGTAGCTTCAGACAGAGGGGCTGGTGATAGATTTGGTCGGTCAGTAGCGATATCGGGAGATTATGCAATCGTTGGTGCTCCGTTGGAAGATCATGACACAACAGGGGCAAATTTAGTTAGTAATGCAGGATCTGCCTACATCTTTCAAAACATATCAGGAACCTGGACTGAGGTGCAAAAGTTGGTAGCTTCAGACAGAGGATCTGGTGATGAGTTTGGCTGGTCAGTAGCAATTTCGGGAGATTATGCAATCGTTGGTGCTATTGTGGAAGATCATGATACAACAGGAGGAAATACCCTTACTGATGCAGGTTCCGCCTACATCTTTCAAAACATAGCAGGAACCTGGACTGAGGTGCAAAAGTTGGTGGCTTCAGACAGAGGGGTTTGGGACTGGTTTGGTTATTCAGTAGCCATTTCGGGAGATTATTCGATTGTTGGGGCTGTTCTTGAAGATCATGATACAACAGGAGGAAATTCCCGAGGTGATGCAGGAGCAGCATATATTTTTAAAAATAATGCAGGAACCTGGTCGGAAGTGCAAAAGCTAGTGGCTTCAGACCGAAGTAATGTTGATTATTTTGGTAACTCTGTAGCTATTTCGGGAGATTATGCGATAGTTGGTGCACCAGAGGAAGATCATGATACAACAGGAGGAAATTCCGTTAGTCAGGCAGGATCAGCCTACCTCTTTAAAAATAATGCAGGAACCTGGTCGGAAGTACAAAAGCTAGTGACTTCAGACAGAGGGTCTAATGATTATTTTGGCTATTCAGTAGCGATTTCGGGAGAAATTGTGATAGTTGGTGCTTATCAGGAAAGTCATGATACAACAGGAGGAGCTTCCCTAAGTGCAGCAGGATCTGCCTATATTTTTAAAAATAATGCTGGAACCTGGTCTGAGACGCAAAAGTTGGTGGCTTCAGATAGAGAAGCTCAAGATCAATTTGGCATTTCAGTAGCCATTTCGGGAGAGTATGCAATTGTCGGTGCTTCTTTGGAAGATCATGATACAACAGGAGGCAATACACTTACTTTGGCAGGTTCAACTTATCTCTTTAAAAATAATGCTGGAAGCTGGACTGAGGCTCAAAAATTAGTAGCTTCAGATAGAGAAGCTCAAGATCGATTCGGTTATTCTGTAGCAATTTCAGGAGATTATGCCATAGTGGGTGCTATTTGGGAAGATCATGATACAACAGGAGGGGCTTTCCGTTCTAATGCAGGATCTGCCTACCTCTTTAAAAATTGTGTATCGAGGATCACAGATGTTCGAACCGCTTGTGATTCTTTAACTTGGATTGATAGTGTAACTTACACTTCAAGCAATAACACTGCAAGGCATACTTTAGTCAATGCCGCCGGCTGTGATTCAGTGGTTACTCTTAATTTAACAATATATAATAGTACCACAAATGATACTGTGACGGCTTGTGAGAGCTATACCTGGAATGCTAACAACATTACCTACACTACAAGCGGTAACTATAAGGATACTTTAGTCAATGCAGCTAGCTGTGATTCGGTGGTTACTCTTAACTTAACAATAAATAGTGTATCAGACCTTACAACTTCAGCATCAGGAACAACTATAAGTGCTAATAACACAAATGCTACTTATCAATGGCTAGATTGTGGCAATAATAATGCTCTTATCGTGGGTGATACAGGTCAAACATTCACTGCGACAGCCAATGGCAGTTTTGCTGTTGAGTTAACAGAAAATGGTTGTGTGGACACTTCTGCTTGTGTACAAATTATAATTATAGGAATTGTTGAAAACAGTTTTGGTGACGATGCACTTTTAGTCTACCCAAATCCTACCAATGGCAACTTTTCCATAGATCTAGGGGCTGTTTATCAAAACGCAGAAATTTCAATTAGGGATATTTCAGGAAAATTGATTGATTCAAGAACCATCGCACAATCGCAAGTTCTAAACCTTACTTTAGACCAACCAGCAGGAATTTATATCATCTCGGTGCAAGCAGCTAACAAAAGAGCGGTGATTCGATTGGTAAAGCAATAGAATGGTTTGATTTTTCGGTAAACTATTTATTTTAGAAAATATCGTTGAGACATTAAAATGCTTTAATGGTATAACTTGCTTGTTTATAGCTTCTAATAGATTTTTTATAAGTGTCTGTATATCTAACCATTGAATCAATGTGCTTGTTTGAAAATATTTTATTTTCATGTTCATTTTTTTGCTTCTCCAAAAAAACGAACCA
>TARA_R110002096_G_scaffold116164_3_pt1 | contig 47998 bp, 46 predicted proteins | sample TARA_R110002096 | Tara Oceans TARA_R110002096 (sample SAMEA4397295) | marine metagenome | biome: Polar Biome; feature: [DCM] deep chlorophyll maximum layer (ENVO:01000326); material: water (ENVO:00002006), including particulate matter (ENVO:01000060) such as... | depth 35 m
TGATGCAAGCCGTCACCCCAGCGACGGCCTGGCATCGTGCGCCCGGTAAACTCATCAACAATAACGACTTCGCCGTTGTTAACGATGTAATCGACATCGCGCTGATACATCGCATGCGCGCGCAATGCCGAATTCAGGTGATGCAGCAACTTGATATTGCCGGCGTCATACAGGCTCTCGCCTTCTGCAAGTAGTCCGGCTTTCGCCATCATTGGCTCGATTCGGCTGTGCCCTTCCTCCGTCAGATGTGCCTGTTTGGCCTTTTCATCAACGATATAGTCACCACGCGCAGCCAGTTCACAATGCGCAAGCTTTCCCTCGAGGTCGTTCATCACGAGGTCAGCGTCATTTTCCTCAGCCAGGCGTACGGCCTCTTCAAGGGACAATTCCTCGTCGGATTGACCGGCGACAAGCACGCGATTCGCCGGAATATCGAAGTTGCTCGGGTTTTCGGACTCCACATGCCGTGACAGCTTCGGAATCAGCTTGTTGATCTGCGTATACAGGTCTGTGCTCGACTCCGCGGGCCCGGAAATAATTAATGGCGTACGCGCTTCGTCGATGAGAATAGAATCCACTTCATCGACGATCGCAAAATTCAGCATTCGTTGCGCCTTGTCCGCGGTGGAGAATGCCAGGTTGTCGCGCAGGTAATCGAACCCAAGCTCATTGTTGGTCGCATAGGTGATGTCGCATTGATAGGCGGCGCGCTTCTCCTCCGGGGTTTGGCCGCTTTTCGATACGCCAACGGTCAGACCCAGAAACTCGTAGATCGGACGCATCCAGTCGGCATCGCGCTGCGCAAGGTATTCGTTGACTGTGACGATATGCACGCCGTCGTCGCTCAGCGCATTGAGATACGCCGGCAGCGTCGACATCAGGGTTTTGCCCTCACCGGTCCGCATCTCGGCAATATTGCCATCGTGCAGGACCATGCCGCCGATCAGCTGCACGTCAAACGGCCGCATCTGCAGCGTGCGCACCGATGCTTCTCGCGCGACGGCGAAAGCCTCCGGCAACAGAGCATCGAGCGTCTCGCCGTCACTGTTACGTTGCTTTAACTCGTCCGTCTTGGCCCGCAGCGCTGCATCATCGAGCGCCTGCAAGCCGGCTTCCATGTCATTGATAGCTTTTACGGTTTTTGCGTACTGACGCACCAGTCGCTGATTGCGACTGCCAAATATGCGTGTCAGGAAATTGGCCACAGAGGCTCCCTGGGTCCGGTCAAACGAAGGCCGCTATTCTAAGGTTTCGCGGGGCTATTTAGAATCGAATGTGGCGATTTATGGGCAAAAAACACGATCACAAGGACCTCGGCGCACTGACAGCGCACTAATTCAGGCGGGGTGATACAGGACTATTTGGCGGCGTCGCGGATAAACTTCACCGGATTGACCCGGCTGCCATTGTGCAGGACCTCGAAATGCAGGTTTGGACCGGTTGCGCGTCCAGTCTCGCCCATCAGCGCGACGACCTGGCCTTTCTTCACTTCGTCGCCCACTGCCACGAGATTTTCCGAATTGTGCGCATAGCGTGTGGAGTAGCCCGAACCGTGATTGATTTCCACCATGATGCCGTAGCCATATCGGTCCGCTGACCAGGTCACTACGCCGTCAGCGACTGCAATGATCTCGGCACCGTTCTTACCCGCAAAATCAATACCGGTGTGATTCGCCGCCTTACCGGTGAACGGATCGGTACGCTTGCCAAAATACGATGAAATCCAGCCTGCTCCGACCGGCCTGCCTTGCGGATACACGCGGTCCTTCAGTTGTTGATTCATGAGCACGCTTTCGAGCACATCGAGCTGGGCCTCGCGGTCGTCGAGCTGGGCACCGAGGTGATTCATCGCTTCCAGCATATCCGGCATCGCGAGGTTTGGCACGACAGCCATCGGTTCTTCCGGACCACCGATAGCAGGTACAGAGTCAAAGTCAAATTCGCCGTCATCAATCTCGGCCATGTCAGTGAGGCGCCGGCCGAGCGCATCAAGCCGAATGACGTGCGCGTTCATCTGTGCAATACGGATCGACAGCGCGTCCAGTGTGTCTTCGTTTTCCTGGCGAATCGTTTCAATATGATCGCGTTGTTGCTGTAGTTCACCGGTCAGTTTTTCTAGTTCACTGGTGCTGATGCCGGCACCGTTTTGTTCGGCATACCAGGATCCGGCTAAAAATCCCGCACCGATAATCAGTCCGGCAATTGTCGCAATAGCTGATCCTGCGCTAAGGCCGGTCAGGTGATATTGCCGGGGCGAACCAAACCCCTTGCCGAAAATAACTACATTCATGTCTTAATATCCCGGACGCGTCTGATCAGATCGCATCGAATCATTGCAAGTCGCGGCAACGCAGGAGTTAAGCCCGCGGCCGCTTATTCGCGTTGTTATATACTTGCTGTCCCTGCTCAATTCGGTAGCCCCGCTGCCTTAGGAAAAGCTCCCTTAGACCGGTGGTTTTGCGCCCCCGCCTTTCAGCGAGTTTGCCTTTGTCGTGTGCAACAATATGCATAATGTCAGAAATCATTACAAGGCGGCCCCGCGGGAACGGTGACCGGTGTCACTCCGGGAGGGGAAAAAGCGCCAACTGCGTCACATTTTATGCCCTCTAAGAAGCTCGAAAACCTGCTAAACCCCAGTACTGACGGGGACTTAGGCGACCTTATCAGCCGCGCCCGACGGATGGGCGAGCTGACGGACATTCTGTGCAAATCTTTGCCGGACTCCGACCGCGCCGCCATTGTTGCCGCAAATATCCGGGAGAATGGCGAAATGGTGGTGATTTGCGCGTCATCGGCGTGGGCATCCCGGCTGCGCTACGAGGCGGACAAGCTGTTGGCTGCGGCCCGCCGTGCCGGCATCGAAGCCAGCAGCTGCCGGGTCACGGTCAGCCAGGCCTGAGTCTCAGGCGTACGCGGGTGTGGCGTAGGAAATTGGCGCTTTCCGGGAGTCCTCGAAGGTTACTTCTTCCCAGGCTGTTTTGTCGTCGAGCATCGCGCGAAACAATTTATTGTTCAGGTCATGTCCGGACTTGTAGGCACGCAATTCGCCAATCAGGCTGTGACCCAGCAGGTAAGCATCGCCGATGGCATCCAGAATTTTGTGAATCACGAACTCATTGGCGTAACGCAATCCATCTTCATTCAGTATCCGATAGTCATCGAGCACGATCGCATTGTCCATGCTACCACCCAGCGTCAGGTTGCGTTCACGCAGCGCTTCGACATCGCGCAGAAAACAAAATGTTCGGGCACGACTGACTTCCTTGAGAAACGATGTCGACGAAAAATCGATCGTCGCACTCTGGCTCAGCTTATTGAAAACGGGGTGATTGAAATACACTTCAAAATTAACTTTGAAACCATTGAACGGATGCAGCTCCGCCCACTTGTCGCCGTCTTCAATGCGAACTTTTTTCTTAATGCGAATGAATTTCTTCGCCGCGTTCTGCTCTTCAATTCCGGCCGACTGCAACAGGAAAACGAAAGGCCCTGCGCTGCCATCCATTATCGGTACTTCAGGGGCCGACAAATCAATATGCAGGTTGTCGATGCCGAGTCCGGCCAGGGCCGACATGAGGTGTTCAACGGTGGCGACCTTGACACCCTCGTGTACCAGCGTCGTGCCGAGCATCGTCTCACCCACCAGCCGCGGATCCGCCTTGATGTCCACCGGGTCTTCGAGGTCGACGCGACGAAACACAATACCGGTGTTTGCCGCCGCCGGGCGCAAGGTCATGTAGACCTTTTCGCCGGAGTGCAGTCCAACGCCGGTGGCGCGAATGGTTGTCTTTAGTGTGCGTTGTCTAAGCATTTCGGGCGGAAGATTATCACAGTCCTGTAAAAAAACGCTAAAGCTGCATTATTTCAGCTACATACGGCTGGTTGATCAAACCAGTCGAGAAGTCTGACGCCGGGGTCAATCAGGTCGCCGGTCCGGATTCATCCGGACCGGCTAGCGGAGTGACCCTGCCCCGGGCGTCAGACTGCCCGATACCGATCGCCTTCAGACCGACCCTGGTCTTCGCCGCTCTCGCGCGTTCAGCGCTGCGCGGCACAGACCGTCCATGGTCTAGTCAGCTTGGCGGCGCAGGAATGCCGGTATGTCCAGCAACTCTTCCTGCAAACCACTGCCTTCCAGACCATCGCCCACGGCTCGTTGACGTTGCACGGTCGGCTTGTCGAGCGTTTGGTAGTTCGGTTCGGTCTGCGTCGCCGGCTTGCGCACGATGCGCATTGGCGAATCAGCGTTCGTAGCCTGCTGACCCAAACCGGTGGCAACAACGGTTACTCGAATGCGGTCCGTCATGTCCGGATCGATTACGGTGCCCACGACCACGGTGGCATTCTCAGACGCATATTCCTTGACGGTGTTGCCCACTTCCTGGAACTCGCCGATGGAAAGATCCATTCCCGCAGTGACATTTACCAGGATACCGTTGGCACCCTTTAAGTTGATGTCTTCGAGAAGCGGACTCGATGCTGCTGCTTCTGCTGCTTCACGTGCACGATCTTCACCCGATGCAAGACCGGAACCCATCATCGCCATACCCATTTCTGACATGACAGTCCGGACATCGGCAAAGTCGACGTTGATCAGGCCCGGGCGTGTAATCAATTCGGCGATTCCCTGTACCGCACCTTGCAGTACCTGGTTGGCCGACCGGAACGCATCCAGCAAGGTCGTCTCGCCGCCCAGTACCTGCAGCAGCTTTTCGTTCGGAATCGTAATCAGTGAGTCGACGTACTTGCCGAGTTCAGAGATGCCGTGTTCCGCAATTTGCATGCGCTTGCCGCCTTCCATCAGAAACGGCTTGGTCACGACCGCAACGGTCAGGATGCCAAGCTCCTTGGCGACCTGTGCCACGATTGGTGCAGCACCCGTACCGGTGCCACCGCCCATGCCAGCCGTAATAAACAGCATGTCGGCACCTTCGATCACTTCCAGAATGCGATCGCGGTCTTCCATAGCCGCCTGACGGCCAATATCAGGATCCGCGCCAGCGCCGAGTCCCTTCGTGATGTTGCATCCGATCTGCAACGACGTTCTTACCTGTGATCCCTTAAGCGCTTGCGAGTCGGTATTCGCACAGATGAAATCGACACCTTCGATGCCGGTTTCCACCATGTGCGAGACCGCGTTGCCGCCACCGCCACCGACACCGATGACCTTGATGACCGCACTCGAACTATGCGCATCCATTAATTCAAACATTGAGTCTTCCTCCGCTGTGTAACTATTGTGGTACTGCTGTAATTAAAATTGACCCTGGAACCAGCCTTTCATCCGTTCCCAGACTTCCCCTAAGTTGCCGCCGATCGGCGTACTGCGCCGATCCCGGCGTGACAGGTTTTCGAAGCCGTACAACAACAGACCAACGCCGGTGGCGTAGATCGGGTTGCGTATGACGTCCATGAGCCCGTCGACATATTGCGGTGAGCCGAGACGCACCGGCATGTGGAAAACTTCCTCCGCCAGTTCGACCGCACCTTCCATTTTTGCGCTGCCCCCGGTGATCACCACACCGGCTGCAATCAATTCTTCAAAGCCGCTGCGGCGCAGCTCGTCGCGGACCAGCCCGAATAATTCCTCGTATCGCGGTTCGACGATTTCGGCGAGCGTCTGCCGAGCCAGTCTTCGCGGCGGACGATCGCCAACGCTCGGCACTTCGATCGTTTCATCCGGGTTCGCCAGCTGCGACAGCGCGCACGCATACTTGATCTTGATTTCCTCGGCATACTGCGTCGGCGTGCGCATCGACACGGCGATGTCGTTCGTCACCTGGTCACCCGCAATAGGAATGACCGCCGTGTGCTGAATCGCGCCACCGAGAAACACTGCGATGTCAGTCGTGCCACCACCAATATCGACAATGCATGAGCCAAGCTCTTTCTCGTCATCGGTCAGGACGGCGTAGCTCGATGCGAGTTGTTCCAGCACAATGTCGTCCACTTCCAGCCCACAACGTTGTACGCACTTGACGATATTCTGCGCTGCGCTTTCGGCACCCGTGACCATGTGCACTTTTGCTTCGAGACGTACACCGGACATGCCAACAGGTTCGCGAATGCCTTCCTGGTTATCGATGACGAATTCCTGCGGCAGGATATGCAGAATTTTCTGATCGGCAGGGATAGCGACAGCACGCGCTGCATCAATGACGCGGTCGACATCGTTGGCACTGACTTCCGAGTCACGAATTGCCACGATGCCGTGCGAATTCAGGCTACGCACATGACTACCCGCAATGCCGGTATAAACAGAATGTATGTCGCAACCCGCCATCAACTCGGCCTCTTCTACCGCGCGCTGTATCGAGTGCACGGTGGATTCGATGTTGACGACGACGCCCTTCTTCAGGCCGCGCGACGGATGCGAGCCAATACCGACGACTTCGATATTGCCTTCCTCGTTTACCTCGCCGACGATCGCCACGACTTTCGACGTGCCGATATCCAGTCCGACAATCAGGTTCTTGTCAGGTCGTTTTGACATTCAGTCCGTTCCCCTGGCAGCGAGCATTTCCCGCGCCGTTTTTTCCGGGTCGCCAACCGGTGTTTGCGATCCGCCTTTCCAGCCAATGGTGAAACCGTTGCCGTAACGCATATCGACGTAGTTAATGTCGTTCGCACGACTGGTGATAATGTCGGCGACAACATCGAGAAACAGCTCGGTGCGATCAGCGACCGCACGTCGACCGAGGCGTACCTCGATGCCATTGCCAAGGATCATTTGCCAGGATCCGCGTGCGTCCAGATGCACATTACGAACATCAAGACCCAGTGGAATAAGCTGTTCACGAACCTCGAGATAGCGATTGGCGACGACAGAAGAACTGCTGTCCGGGCCACTCAGGCGTGGCAGCTCGGCAGGAATGTGGCGAACGTCATTAACGAACAGTTCGCCACGCGTATTAAGAAGACCGCTGTCGCCCCAGACGGCAGCCGGTATTTGCTCTGTCACTGTTATCGAGATGCGACTCGGCCAGCGCCGGGCAACACTGGCCTGATCGATCCAGGGCAGTGCCATAATCTTTTCCTGGATACGATCAATATCCGCACCGACGAATCCGGCCTCGATTTCTTCGCTAATTGCGGCCTCGATATTCAATGCGCTCACGCGCTGGAACGGCCCGCTGATTTCAATCGATGAGATTTCCCGATCGAGAAACTGCAAGCTGAGTTGATAGGTCGCCAGCACGATACCCACGGCAACAAGCGGCGTGACAAAACGACGAATCCGGATGGTCGGCAAAACGAAACGCTGCGCTTTTTTCTGTTTACGCCGTCGGGCCTGTTTACGCGCCATTGGCAGCCACCCCCAGTTCGGTACTTGCTTCGTCGTGTACGAAGCTGGTTTCAAGAATGCGCCAGCAGAGTTCCGGGAAATCCATCCCCAACTGCCGGGCTGCCATTGGCACCAGGCTGTGGCTGGTCATGCCGGGAACCGTATTCGCCTCCAGCACCAGCGGCTGACCATCGGCGCCGGTCATAAAATCGACACGCCCCCAGCCACGGCACCCCAGCACTCTGAAGACCGCAACGGCCAGCTCTGCGTACCGCTGCTCCTTACCCTCACTGTCCGTCCCGGGACAGATGTACTCAGTACGATCAGACTCGTACTTGGCACGGTAGTCGTAGAACACTCGCGGTGTCGCAATGCGGATACTCGGCAATGCCTCGCCTTGCAGTACTGCAACGGTCAGTTCGTCTCCATCGATGCAACGCTCCATCAACACGACATCGCCATAACGCAACGCTTCGTCGATAGCGGCTTGCAGTTCACCGCGCTCGAATACCTTGGACATGCCCACGCTGGAGCCTTCCCCCGTCGGTTTCACAATCAACGGGAATTCGAGCTGTTCCGCCGCAACATATGCGTCGCTGTAGTCGCGAACAACGGCATACTCGGGTGTCGGGATACCGGTCGCGTCAAACAGGTGTTTGGAGCGAACCTTGTCCATCGCCAGGGCCGACGCCATAACACCACTGCCGGTGTACGGCACACCAAGCCACTGCAACGCGCCCTGCAAGGCGCCGTCCTCGCCACCCGGGCCGTGCAACGCGATCCAGACGCGATCAAATCCGGCCGCAGCAAACTCTGCCATCGACTTTTCCGCAGGATCCCAGGCCTGTGCATCGATACCACGCTCCTGCAATGCCTTGAGTACGGCCGTACCGCTGTGCAGCGAAACGGCGCGCTCACTCGAGTCACCGCCCAGCATGACGGCAACACGGCCAAAGGCGTTTGCATCGTGGATCACGTGCCGCTGTTCGAGGATTGCTGACCGGCTCATGCTGGCAGCTCCCCGACAATGCGGACTTCATGTCGCAATTCAATGCCATGCACGTCCAGCACGGTGTGCCGTACATGCTCGATCAGTTCCTCGATATCGGTCGCCGTCGCCTGGTCGCGATTGATAATGAAATTGGCGTGCTTCTCTGACACCTCGGCACCGCCAATTCGATGACCCTTGAGGCCGGCCGCCTCGATCAGCCTTGCCGAGTGATCGCCTGGCGGGTTACGGAATACCGAGCCGCAACTTGGCAGCCCCAACGGCTGCGTATCCTTGCGCCGCGCAAGCATCGACTTCAATGTGTCCGCGCTGGGTATTACGTCCTGCTCGAACCGGAAAACTGCGCCGAGAAACCATTCGTTTGCGGGTCCGGTGACACTACGATAGGCGATCGAATATTCAGTCGGTGCGCGCTCGTGAATTTCACCATCGCGATCGATGGTGCGTACCGATTCCACGCGCTCCCAGGTTTCGCCGCCGTGTGCCCCGGCGTTCATCGCGAGCGCACCGCCCACGGATCCCGGTATACCGGCAAAAAATTCCGATGGACCGAACTCCCAGCGAATGCACTGCCTGGCCAGTGCGGTGCAGGGCAAACCTGCACCGGCTCGCACCAGGTAGCGATCGACGCGTTCAATATCGCGCAGCATCTTGGTCGCCGAAACGACGACACCACGGATGCCACCATCGCGCACCAGCAGGTTGCTGCCAACGCCGTGCCAGAAAATCGGTGTGTCCGCATCGAGCGCCTGCAGGAAATTACTGAGGTCTTCCACGCTGGCCGGCATGAAAAACAGGTCGGCCGTACCACCCGCTCGCCATGAGGTATGGCGACTCATCGGCTCGTCATAGCGCAGTTCACCCTGCACCGATAATTCCCGGGCCGCCGCCATCATTTGTGCACCTTGAGCGCCGGCGCGCTGGCCAGCAGTCCTGGCAGTTCGCTGGCATAAGCGCCGATATCACCGGCACCCATGGTCAGCACAAGGTCGCCGTCTTCCAGCAAATCGAGCAGCACCGGCTGCAAGCCGTCCAGGGTTTCAACGAATACCGGTTCCAGCGAACCGCGCGAGCGGACGGCACGAGCAATCGCACGGCCGTCGGCACCGGCAATCGGCTCTTCGCCCGCGGCATATACCTCCAGCACGACGAGTACATCTGCCGCAGACAACACGGTCGCAAAATCGTCCAGCAGGTCGCGCGTCCGGGAATAGCGATGTGGCTGAAACACCAGCACAACACGCCTCTCCGGCCAGCCTGCCCGCGCTGCCGCGAGCGTTGCGCCGACTTCTGTGGGGTGATGCCCATAGTCATCGACAAGCATTACCGTGCCCGCCGCCGTTCTTATATCGCCCAAACGCTGGAAGCGGCGATCGATGCCTTCGAATTCCTGTAAGGCCCTGACCACCACTGCGTCGCTGATTTGCAGCTCATCAGCAACAGCGATGGCTGCCAGCGAATTGCGGACGTTGTGCATGCCCGGCAGCTGCAGGCGGATGTGCAACGGGTTTTCGTTGCCGTTGCGGTGTACATCGAATTCGGTGGCAGCCTCGCTGAATACAATATTGCTGGCGCGAACGTCTGCGGCATCATGCGTGCCATAGGTCGTTACCGATCGACCGATTTCGCCAAGCACATCATTGATACCCTGATCGTCGATACAAACGACGGCCAGGCCATAGAACGGCAGGTTGTGCAAAAACTCGATAAAGCTGCCTTTGAGCTTTTCGATGTCGCCGTCGTAGGTCGACATGTGGTCGGCATCGATATTGGTCACGATAGCCAGCATCGGCTTCAGGTGCACAAATGAGGCATCGCTTTCATCGGCTTCGGCGACCAGGTAGTCACCCTCGCCCAGGCGCGCATTGGCGTCGGCACTTTTCAGGCGGCCGCCAATCACGAAGGTCGGATCCAGTCCGCCTTCTGCAAGAACACTGGCAACGAGGCTGGTTGTTGTTGTCTTGCCATGTGTGCCGGCCACGGCGATTGAATAACGAAAGCGCATCAGTTCAGCGAGCATTTCCGCACGACTGACAACTGGCATCAGCCGTTCTCTCGCAGACGCGACCTCGGGATTGGTTTCATCGACCGCGCTGGAAACGACGACGGCATCTGCGTCCAAAATGTTGTCCGCAGCGTGGCCGATGAAGACGGTGGCACCCTGACGTTCAAGGCGCTTTGTTTGCTTGTTCGGTTTGATGTCCGAGCCCTGCACCGCGTAGCCGAGACTGAGCATTACCTCCGCTATGCCGGACATGCCGGAGCCGCCGATACCGACAAAATGGACACAATGAATACGACGCATACGCTGGATCATGCGACGCCTCCCGCTTGCTGCAGGCACAGCTCGGTAATTCGGCGCAGTGCGTCGGGTTTGGCCAGCGCGCGTGCTTTCTCCGCACGCTGCAGCAGCGTGGTGCGCGCCCGCAACCACTCGCGCAGCAATGCGGCAAGCGACGCCGGTGTCAGATCGGACTCCTGTATGACCAACGCGGCCCCTGCCGTTTGCAGTGGCTGTGCATTAGCTGTCTGGTGATCGTCAACGGCACCCGGGTATGGCACCAACAAGGCCGGCACTCCGACCGCACAGAGCTCGGCAATTGTTAGCGCGCCGGCACGACATACGACGAGGTCAGCCCAGGCATACGCTTCTGCCATGTCGTCGATAAATGCTTGCAGCTCGACGTCCACGCCGTGTTCGGCATAGGCCGCCTTTGCGGTATCCAGCGTCTGTTCACCACACTGGTGACGCACCACCGGTCGAGTCTCCGGCGCTAGCAAGGCCAGTGCCGCAGGCAGTGCCTTGTTCAGCGCAAGCGCACCCTGGCTACCGCCAAGCACCAGCACGCGAAGTGGCCCTTGCCGATCGCGGTAGCGTACGGCAGGTGCCGGAACTGCGGCAATGTCCTCACGCACCGGGTTGCCAACAGTTTCAGCGCCGATAGCGGCGTTAAAAGCGCCCGGGAAGGCTTGCAGCACAACCCGGGCGAGACGCGCCAGAAGACGGTTGGTCATGCCCGCCACAGCATTTTGCTCATGGATCACCAGCGGCCTGCGCGTCAACCAGGCAGCAACGCCACCGGGCCCACTGGCAAAGCCGCCCATGCCGAGCACTGCGGCGGGTCGACGACGAAAAATAATGGCGAGCGACTGCAGCAGCGCCCAGCCCAATTGCAGCGGTGCAACAATCAACGCCAGCACGCCTTTGCGGCGCAAGCCTTTAACGCTGATCCACTCCATGTCGATACCGGCTGCCGGTACCACGCGCGCTTCAAGCCCACGGTGTGTGCCCAGCCAGACCACTTCCCGGGAATGCGCTTGCAACGCGCGAGCAACGGCCAGTGCCGGGTAGATATGTCCACCCGTGCCACCGGCCATGACAAGAATCGGTCTCGCGCTCATGATTGCTGGCCTTTCTTGCCGCGTTTGCCGCGCTTACGATTAACCGGCTTTGCGTCGACGACCAGTTCATGGTGAATCCTGAGCAGCAGGGCGATACAGATCATTGTGATAATCAGGCTGCTGCGGCCGTAGCTGATCAACGGCAGTGTCAGCCCCTTGGTGGGCAGCAAGCCCATATTGACGCCGATGTTGATAAACGCCTGGATACCGAGCCATGTGCCCAGGCCGATCGCGACGTATGCGTCAAAAAAACGCTCGGCATCAGCCGCCCGCATCGCCAGTTTAAAGATGCGCCAAAGCAAGGCGAGAAACAGGGCGATCAGCACCAGCGATCCTGCAAGTCCAAACTCTTCGGCGTAAACGGCAAACACAAAGTCGGTGTGCGCCTCGGGCAGGTAGAAAAGTTTTTGTACGCTGTCACCAAGACCGACGCCGAACCATTCACCGCGGCCGATAGCGATCAGGGATTGAGTCAGCTGAAAACCGGAATTGAAAGGGTCGGCCCACGGATCGAGAAAACCTGTCAGGCGCTGCATACGATACGGCGATGCGATGGCGAGTGCCGCCAGCGCCAGCACGGCGGCCGTGAAAAACACCAGGAAATCGCGAATCCGGGCACCGGCGACAAACATCATGACCAGCGCGGTTGCGAGTAACACAACGGTCGCGCCGAAATCCGGCTCCGCGAGCAGCAGAATACAGGCAAGGCTCAGGACCAGCATCGGCCGCAGGAACCCGGTAAAACGTTCGCGAAGATTTTTGTTCTGACGCACCAGGTAGCCGGCGAGGTACAGGATCAGGCACAAACGTGCAGGCTCGGACACCTGCAGATTCATGATGCCGATGCGTACCCAGCGGGTACTTCCGTTAACCTCACGACCGACGCCGGGAATGAGTACGACCAGCAACAATAACAAGCCGAGCAGCAACATGACCGGGCCGAGGTTTCTCCATACCTGCATCGGGACGAACAAGCACACGAATCCTGCAGCTGCACCGATTGTCGCGGCCAGCAACTGGCGCTGAATATAAAAGAACGGATTACCCGTGGCGCCATCGGATATCGAAATCGAAGCAGACGCCAGGATAACGAAGCCGCCAAGCAGCAACGCAACAACGAGGCCTAGCAGCACCGGATCAAGCTGCAGGTGCGTTTTCATACGTGCCGGAAATGGCATGGTTACGTTCTGTGCTGTCACCGTTTCAACGCCTCCACCGCCGCACAAAACGCGTCGCCGCGTTCCATGTAATTACTGTATTGGTCGAGGCTCGCGCAGGCTGGCGCAAGTAAAACGGCGTCATCGGATTCAGCGATCTCGGCAGCCATGCTGACTGCCGCACCCATCGTGTCTGCGAAATGGACCGGCATCACCGTGTCCAGTGCGTGAGCAATTGCCTCGGCATCCTTGCCGATCAGCACCGCGCCACGCAGCTTGCCTTCGACGGCAGCGGCGAGATCGGAAAAATTACCGCCCTTCCCGTCACCGCCGGCAATCAGGACCAGCATCGTGTCGACTGACCCGACTGACGCGACGGCAGCGGCAACATTGGTCGCCTTGGAATCATTGATGTAGTCAACGGCACCGACCCGGGCGACAAATTGCATGCGATGCGGCAGCCCGGGAAATTCGACCAGTACTTGCAGCATTGCGGCGACACCCAACCCGAGCAACTCACCCGCTGCGAGCGCCGCCAGCGCATTCAGCTGATTGTGGGTGCCGTACATCGCCAGCTCACGACAGGACAGCAGCAGGGTCGTGCCTCGCGCCAGGAAGGTTTCACCATCTTCGACACGCAGGCCGTAGTGACCGTCATCCGGCACGTCTGTGCCGAAACTGATGACCTTCCCGCAACGTGCAACGTGTTCCGCGACGCTTGCATCGGCACGATTGAATACCGCTGCGTGTGCCTCGCGGAAGACCCGGTATTTCGCGCGCCGGTACTCCGCTTCGTCCGTGTGCCAGTCAAGGTGGTCCGGTGACACGTTCAGCAGGACTGCAACTGCCGCGGGTAAGGTCTCAGTGCGATGCAACTGAAAGCTGGACAACTCCAGCACATATACGTCAGGAGATGCTTCATCGAGCAGGTCGAGTGCCGGCTTCCCGAGGTTGCCACCCGCGAGTACCTGCCGACCGCCTGCCCTGCACATCTGGTACAGCAGGGTCGTGACTGTGCTCTTGCCGTTCGAGCCGGTAATGGCAACAAACGGCGCTTCTGCCTCGCGCGAAAACAACTCGATGTCCGAGACAATTTCGAGCTTTCTGGCGATAGCGCTTTGCAAAATCGGCTGGCTGTCCGCGACACCCGGTGACGCAACGATTCGGTCGATATCCCCCGGCAGCTGAATGTCACCCAGCAATACTTCAGCATCGGGGTCGATGCCTTTGAGTTCATCAATGCCGGGCGGCTGCAGGCGGCTGTCAAAGTACGTTGCATTCCGGCCAGTGCGCCGCAGGTAACGTGCGACCGAAAGCCCGGTTGCGCCAAGACCGACAACGAGATCCTTATTGGCCAGTTTTTTCTTGCGTGCAGCGCTCATCGTATTTTCAGGCTCGCCAGGCCGATCAGCACGAGGATGACCGTAATGATCCAGAATCGAACAATGACTTTGGGCTCGGCCCAGCCTTTGAGTTCGAAGTGATGGTGAATCGGTGCCATGCGGAACACGCGCTTGCCCGTCAACTTGAATGACGTGACCTGGATGATGACGGACAGTGTTTCGACAACGAATACCCCGCCCATGATCGCCAACACGATTTCCTGCCGCACAACCACCGCGACCGCGCCGAGCGCGGCGCCGAGTGACAGTGCACCGATGTCACCCATGAAAACCTGTGCCGGGTAAGTATTGAACCAGAGGAAGCCAAGCCCTGCACCGGCCATTGCGGCACAGAAGACCATGATCTCGCCGCTGCCTGAGACGTAAGGAATTCCTAAGTATTCGGAGAAATTGACATTGCCGGTGACGTAGGCAAACAGGCCGAGTGCACCACCCACGAGGACAGTCGGCATGATCGCCAGACCGTCAAGGCCATCAGTAAGGTTTACCGCGTTACTGAAGCCAACAATAAAAACGTACGTTACAGCGACTTGAAACATGCCAAGCGGGATCGACAGATCCTTGAAATACGGAATCAACAATGAAGTCTGTACAACCTCATCCGTCGCCGTAACGTACAGAGCAATGGCGGCAATGATTGCCGCGCTAGACTGCCAGAAGAGCTTTTGTTTTGCAGAGATGCCGGCGGGATTCTGCAATACGAGTTTTTTGTAGTCATCGACGTAACCAATGACGCCAAACGACAAGGTCACGAACAGCACGATCCAGATGTAGTGGTTATCAAGATCCGCCCACAGCAACGTTGCCGCAGAGATGGCCGTCAATATCAGTGCACCGCCCATGGTCGGCGTGCCTGCTTTCAGCAAGTGTGTCTCCGGTCCATCGTCTCGGACCGGCTGCCCGAGCTGATTTACGCTCAGGCTTTTGATCATGCGCGGACCGACAATGAAGGAAATGATCAATGCGGTCAGCGCACCGAGAATCGCGCGCATGGTCAGGTAGTTGAATACGTTGAAGCCGGACTCAAACTGCGCCAGGTATTCAGTGAGATACAGCAGCATCAGGCTTGCTTCCTCTCGGTGCTTGTCTGGCGCAGAGCAGCAACCACACGTTCCATACGCATCGACCGGGAGCCTTTGACCAGCACGTTGACATCGGCACCCACCAACGCAACATCGGCGAGGAGATCGTGCATCTCACTGTACCAGCGCGCACCGTCTCCAAAACCGTCCGCGCTGTGTTTCGCGAGATCGCCGAACGCGAACAAACGATCAACACCACTTGCTCGCGCCGACGCCCCAACCTCGCGATGCAGGTCCTCTGCATCCTCTCCGAGTTCCTTCATATCGCCCAAAATGAGCCAGCTTTCGCCGCCCAGGCTCGCGATGAATTCGGCTGCCGCAAGCACTGATAGCGGGTTCGCGTTATAGCTGTCGTCAAATAGTGCACAGCCGTTGATCCCGGCCAGCGGCTGCAAACGCCCACCTACCGGCGCGACGCTCTGCAACGCCGATTGAATTTTTGCCATATCGATGTCCATGGCGAGCGCTATCGCGGCGGCCGCACAGGCATTGCGGACGTTGTGTGTGCCCGGGAGCGGCAGCGACACCTTGATGCTTCCGCGTGGCGTGTGCAGCGTGAACTGAGAACCCGCGGCCGTGCCGACAATATCGCTGGCGCGCACGTCTGCACGATCGGAGAAGCCAAAACTGAGACTGTCGATATCGCTAACCAGCGAGCACCAGTATTCAAAATAGTCGTCGTCGGCATTCAGCACGGCGACATCCGGGCGAGACTTGTTTTGCAGAATCTCACCCTTGGCACGCGCAACGCCCTCGATCGATCCAAACCCTTCCAGGTGCGCTGCGCCGGCATTGGTGATTGCCACTACGTCGGGATCCGCAAGCCCGGCAAGATAGGCGATCTCGCCAGCATGGTTCGCGCCCATTTCAAGTACGGCGTAACGATGCCCATCTTCAATGCGCGACAACATGAGCGGCATGCCAATGTCGTTGTTGAGGTTGCCCTGCGTCGCAAGCGTCGGAGCGTCCGCCGCAAGGCAGGCGGCAACCAGCTCTTTTAACGTCGTCTTGCCATTGCTACCGGTGATGCCGACAACACGGACTTGCTTGCTCGCACGCCATGCGGCCGCAAACTGACCCAATGCCAGCCTCGTATCTGCAACCTCGATCTGCGCCAGCGCGCCGGCGACCGGGCTGCTGACCACAGCGCCGGCAGCGCCCTTGCTGGCAACCGCCGAAACGTAGTCACGGCCATCGAAATTCGGCCCCTGCAAGGCGAAAAACAGTTCGCCGTCGTTGATCGAGCGACTATCGGTGCTGACCCCCTGAAAGCTGCGGTCTTCGCCGTGCAAAACTCCTTGCATCGATTCGGCTGCCGTTGCGAGAGAACTAATCATTCGCGGCGACCTTTGCTTGCGCCGCAGCCGTGGCGACGGACAGGTCCGAGAATGGCAGTTTCTCGCCGGCAATTTCCTGGTATTCCTCATGCCCTTTGCCGGCGATCAGGATCGTGTCTTGTGACGACGCGTTGGCAACGGCCCATGCAATCGCTGCGCCGCGACCCTCGATCAGCACTGCATTATCCGCACGGCCAAAACCAGCAACGATATCGCTGAGAATTGCAGCGGCATCCTCACCGCGCGGGTTGTCATTCGTCACTACGACAATGTCGGCGAGCTGTTCAGCGAGGCGGCCCATTTCAGGACGCTTGCCCGCGTCGCGTTCGCCGCCACAGCCGAAGACACACAGTAATTTGCCGCGGCAATGCGGCCGCAGTACGCGCAACGCCGACGCGATCGCGTCCGGGGTGTGCGCGTAGTCGATGTAAATTGCCGGACTGGCAACCGCTACTCGCTGCATACGGCCCGGCGGTGCCTGCAGAAGGCTCATGACATCGCATGCCTGAGCCAGGTCGACGCCCTTGTGCAACAAATAGGCCAGTACAATCGCGGCGTTGGCAACGTTGTAGTCACCTGGAAGCGCCAGCGAAAATTGTCCGGCACCCCAGCTGCTTGTAAACGAAACATCTGAGCCATCTGCGGTAGCAATCATTGAACGCACGTACAGATGGGGACGACCGTCTGCCATCCGATTGTTTTGCGTCGATATGGCAATCGCCTGCTGACCACATCGTGCCGCGAGTTCAGCGCCGAATTCGGTGTCCACGTTAACGAAACGTGCACCACTTTCGTAGTCGACAAACAGGCTTGCCTTCGCATCAAAGTAGCGTTGCATGTCGCCGTGATAATCCAGGTGATCGCGAGAAAGGTTGGTAAACATCACTGCGTCGAAAACCACTCCGTCGACGCGCTTCTGGGCCAGGGCGTGCGATGAAACTTCAATTGCAGCATGCGATGCGCCGTGCGCGAGGAAATCGGCAAGATGACCGTGCATATCGACTGTCGCCGGTGTCGTCATGCCGTCGCCACCCTGCAATTCGTCAACGCCATAACCTAGCGTGCCGAGGTAAGCACATTTTTTTTCAATTTGCTGCAGCGACTGTGCCAGCAGCCAGGCAACCGTCGTCTTACCATTGGTCCCGGTAATTCCGATAGTGCGTAGCTGCGTGGATGGAAACCCATAAAATCGATTGGCAATTTCACCCAGTTTGTCTGCGAGATGATCGACCGCGATCATCGGTATACGATTGTCGCCGGGTGCAGCGGCCGTCGTTGAATCCCAGGCCACCGCAATCGCACCGGCGGCGACCGCATCCGCCACGAAATCGATGCCGTGGTTGCCGCTGCCCGCAACCGCCAGAAACAGGTAGCCGTCCCCGACCTTGCGGCTGTCCGTCGCAATACCGCGCACGTCAACTTCCGGCGCTACCGCCGTACCGCGCAACAGGTCCGCGACGGTCATTGGTGAATTCAATTGCATTGCCGGCACGCTCATGGACTCTCGTTCCGGTTCGCCATCGCCTGCATGACGTTGCCCGGGTCGCGAGCCGGAACTGCATCGGGCGGTACCGCCAGCAAGCGTAAGGATTCGGCCATCACGTCCGCGAAAACCGGCGCGGCAACGTCACTGCCGTAGTAAAGCTCGCCACTGGGCTCGTCGATCACAACGACGGTGGCAAGTCGCGGATTACTGGCCGGCGCCATGCCGGCAAAAATCGAAATGTACTTGTCCTGCGAGTACCCGCCTTTCGCAAACTTCCACGCCGTACCGGTTTTGCCGGCGATTCGATAGCCGTCGACCGCCGCTTTGGTTCCAGTGCCACCGGGACGCACGACTTCTTCGAGCATGCGCCGCACGGCGTCCGCGGTATCAACCGAGACAATTTGCTCACCTGCCGGCGCATCGTCGACTGCGAACAGCGAGATCGGCCGCAAGATGCCACCGTTGCCGAGAGCCGCGTAGGCCTGCGCCAGTTGCAATGGCGTCACGGAAACGCCGTAGCCGTAAGCAATCGTGGCCTGGCTGATCGGCCGCCAGTTACTGTAATGCGACAACATGCCGGCGGATTCGCCCGGAAACCCGCTGCTGGTCATTTCGCCCAACCCGAAATGCGACATCGTTCCCCACAACTGGTCCGGCTGCAGGTTCATGGCGACCTTGGTGACGCCGACATTGCTCGAGCGCGCAAGAATGGTCGTCAGGCTGATACGCCCGAGATTGTTGTGATCTTCAATTCGCTTTGCACCGACCGTGACAAAGCCCGGGGCCGTGTCGACAACGCTGCTGGGCCGGTATTGGCCACTCTCCAGCGCAGCAGCAACAATGAGCGGCTTGATGCTGGAGCCCGGTTCAAAAATATCGGTGATGGCCCGATTGCGGTAACGTTCTGCAATAAATTGAGAGCGGTCGTTCGGGTTGTACGTCGGCTGATTGACCATCGCCAGGACTTCGCCAGTCCGGACATCCAGAATGACGACCGACCCGGAGCGGGCACTGTGCGTTTTTACCGCGGCCTTCAGTGTTCGATACGCAAGGTATTGCAGGCGCAGGTCAATACTGGTGCGAAGATCCTTGCCGTGATGTGGCGGTCGGATGCTCTCGACATTTTCGATGGAGCGGCCGAGGCGGTCCTTTAACACGCGCTTCGCGCCGGGCTCACCCTCGAGCCAGTGATTCATGGCGAGTTCCAGCCCTTCCTGGCCCTCATCATCGATATTGGTGAAGCCAACCAGGTGTCCGGTCACTTCAGAAGCCGGGTAGTAACGTCGGTATTCACGCTGCACATTGATCCCGGGCAATTTCAGCGCCATGACATTTTGTGCGGTGGCCGGATCCAGATGGCGCCTCAGGTACAGGAACTCCTTGTCCATGCTGCGTGTAACACGCCGCATCAAATCATCGCTCTTTAATCCCAGCGCTTTCGCAAGCGCCGGAACCTTGTCAACTGCGCCAGCGAATTCCTGCGGATTTACCCAGATGCTGTCGACCGGTGTACTGATGGCCAGCGGTTCACCATTGCGGTCAAGGATGGTACCGCGATGCGCCGATATGCTTTCCGTTCGCAAGTGGCGCGTATCCGCTTGCTGATTCAGGAAGTCCTTATCCAGCACCTGCAGGTGCACGGCGCGAGCAACCAGCGAAGATGCGACCAGCGCGAAGAACGCCATTACCAGCGACACCCTGCCGACAAATCGTTGTGCAGTTTTTTGTTTTGTCTCTGCGCCGCGTGTCATGGTCGTTCAATTACGTAGATTTCCGATGATTCGGGTCGCGTCAGTGACAAGTCGTCTGTGGCAACTTGTTCGATGCGCGCGTGTGTGGCCCAGGTGCTTTGCTCAATTTGCAACTGGCCCCATTCGATATTCAGTTCGTCACGCTCCAGCGTAAGTGCCTCGAGTTCGACAAACAGCTTTCTTGATTCGTGCTTTGTGTAGACAATCGCCATCGAACTCATGACGCATACCAGTGCGAACACGACGACCAACAGGAACGGATGGCGGCTTTTCGAAATCAGCATCAGCAACGCTCCGCAATTCGCAGCCGTGCGCTACGCGAGCGACGGTTTGCGTCAACTTCGACAGCCGTTGCCTGCACCGCCTTGCCAATCAATTTGAGCTTCGGGCGATACTGCGCCGGTACGTCCGGCATGCCACGATATTGTTCGGGCTCCCGCGACTCATCACGCATGAAGCGTTTAACGAGGCGATCTTCCAACGAGTGAAAACTGATGACGCACAGTCGGCCACCCTTCCTCAGTACACGGAGCGACTGATTCAATACTGCTTGCAGCTGATGCAGTTCGCCGTTGACCGCAATACGGATCGCCTGAAATGTTTTTGTTGCCGGATGTTTTTTTTGTGCACGCTGCTTTGCGGGCACAGCACCCTCGACAAGTGCCGCCAGCTGCAATGTCGTTTCAATGGGTGAGATCTCGCGCGCAGCCACAATGGCCGCCGCAATTCGCTTTGCAAATGTCTCCTCACCGTAGCTACGCAGCACCTGGATCAGCTCCCGTTCTTCCACTGCCTGAAGCCAGTCACTCGCCGACGTACCTGAGTCCGGGTCCATTCGCATATCGAGTGGGCCGTCGCGGAGGAAACTGAAGCCGCGACGGGCTTCATCCAGTTGCGGCGAGGAGACTCCCAGGTCGAAGAGCAAGCCATCGACCTGGCCAAGCAGTTCTCTTTCACTAATGAACGTTTCAAGTTGCGCACATTCACCTCTAATCAATTCGAATCGCGGGTCGTCAACGAGGGACTTCGGTGCTGAAGCGATCGCGTCCGGGTCTCGATCTATGCCGATCAACCGCCCATTCGAGTTCAGCGCTTTTAGTATTTCCCCGCTATGTCCACCACGCCCGAAGGTGCCGTCGACATAACAACCGTCTGGTTTTAAATCCAGCCCATCGAGGACCGGCCCCAGCAGTACCGGCACATGCTCGTTACTGCTCACTAAACTCCGCCCCCTAGAAGGAAATCGATTCGAGGTCCGCCGGCATGTCTTCGTCGTCTTCCTCGGACAGCCATTCGTCGCGCTTCTCGTTCCAGGTTGCTTCATCCCAAAGTTCAAATTTGTTGCCCTGACCGATCAGCATTCCCTGACGCTCAAGGCTCGCGAATTCCCGCAATTCTTTCGAAACGAGAATTCGACCGTTGTTATCCATGTCGACCTCAGTCGCATAACCGACCATAATCCGTACCAATCGCCGTGCGGCCTTGTTCATACTGGGCAGGCGCACCAGTTTTCGTTCGAGCTCTTCCCAGTCGGGCATCGGGTACACCAGGAGGCAATGGTCCTTGTCGACAGTCACGATCAAATGGCCCTCACAACGGGCAGACAGCCGCTCCCGATACCGGGTCGGTATTGCCATACGCCCCTTGGCGTCCAGTGATATTTTGGTTGCCCCTCGAAACACGGTGATTCGGACGTGCCGGGCATCGCTCTTCTGGCGCGATATCCGGGCTGGATGCCCATTTCCTCCCACTTTTTTCCACTTTTCAACACTATAGGCACGGCCCTTGGGGCGGTCAACAACGCATTACAATTAATTGTTGTTGTACAGGGACTTAAGCGCGATTCAGTGGCGAAAAAAAGGCGAATTGTGGCAGGCTTCGCGCTAACAAAATCAGCCGCTTGCAGCTACTTCTTAGATGAAGCCTCACAAGCAAGTCGGAAAACGGCGACAGACGGTGCCCAAGACCTTAGATTGGCGGACTTTGCGCGAACGACGCAAATGAGGTGCCAGTGACCTTATATCCAGTCTAAATCAGTGGTTTAGCCTGGATATAAGGTCACTGGTACCTGATTAGTGCGGATATAAGGTCACTGGCACCTGATTTCTGGCACCTGATTTAGTGCGGTGGGTGAGAAAACCGGAGCCGGCAATAAGCCGGGTTCTGTCATCGACAATCATTCATCTGGGACAGCCGTCACCGACTGCCTCAAGCAACCTACCCGGGAGTCCGCTCGGAACCGGCGGCGGACAAACACCCAAACACCCCTATTGGGGGCGCTGTGCGTTGCCCTACTCCCCTATTTGGTCTTGCTCCGGGCGGGGTTTACCGTGCCGCGGACTGTTGCCAGCCGCGCGGTGCGCTCTTACCGCACCTTTTCACCCTTACCGACTGACGCCGGCGGTTTGTTTTCTGTGGCACTTTCCATAGGCTCACGCCTCCCAGGTGTTACCTGGCGCCCTGTCCGAAGGAGCCCGGACTTTCCTCTGCAGCGAAACTACAGCGATTGCCTGACCGACTCCGGCTTTCTCGGCGGCGATTCTATCAGGAACCGGTGCTTTTTAGCGTCAGGAGGCGTTCATACAGCGCGTTTTTTTTCTGGCCGGTCAACTTCGCCGTAATTTTTGCCGCATCTCCGGATGACATGTGCCCGGCAAGCTCCAGCAACATCTGATCGACATCGTAGTTCGACACCGGCTGCCCGGCAGCGCCACCCACAATGACAACGAATTCGCCCTTGCCGACAATCGTCTCATTGTCTAGCTGCTCGGCAAGCTCGCCGAGCGGCGCCTGCACGCATTGTTCATGCAGCTTGCTAAGTTCACGACCGATGAATGCCGGCCTGCCGGGTGAAAACGCGTCGGCCATGTCGTGAAGACATTCATCGATGCGATGCACAGACTCAAAAAAAACCAGCGTCCGCTGTTCGTCTGCAAGCTGCAGCAGGGCTTTCTTGCGTGCTTCCGGTTTGGACGGCAGAAATCCCTCAAAGCAAAAACGGTCCGTCGGAATGCCTGCGACCGACAACGCCGCAGTGACCGCGCTCGCGCCCGGTATCGGCGAAACCTGAATGCCGTTTCGGTGCGCCTCACGCACCAGCCGGAAGCCCGGGTCGCTGACCAGTGGCGTGCCAGCATCGCTCAGCAGCGCGACGGATTCACCATCAAGCAAGCGCTCGACAATGTTGCCGAGGACCTTTTCTTCGTTGTGATCATGCAGCGCCATTAGTCGCGATTTTACGCCGATTGACATTAGCAATCGCCCGGAGTGGCGGGTATCCTCGGCTGCAATAAGACTCACCTGGGCAAGCGTTTGGCGTGCTCGTGGAGTCAGGTCTTCCAGATTGCCAATCGGCGTTGCAACTACATACAGTGTGCCGCTCATTTGGCGTCGAACCTTTATATGCTGAGATTGGTGAAGTGTTGAATTACAGACATCCTGCAGGTAAACGGCAATCGCTGGCAAGCTTTGCCAGCATTGTATTGCTCACGTTGACGCTGAGCGCCTGCGGTACAACCGGCTTCCAGAATCTCGTCGGCAGCGGCGAGAACCGCGCGCAGCGGCTTGCGGAATCCGGGCAGCACAGTGATGCCGCCGGCGCATACATCGGTCTTGCCAGCACGGCCGTCGGTGACGAACGTGACCGGCTGACCCTGCTCGCCGTTGAACAGTGGCTTGATGCTGGCGACGTAAACCGGGCACAACGCGCGTTTGGCAGCGTGACAGAAATTCAGGCGGGACCGCTGTTACCGCTGTGGAATACCAATTCCGCCGCACTCGATCTGTACCGCGGTGATGCAGATGCCGCCCTGGCCGTACTCGAACCCCTGAGCCGGCAACCCTTGTCACGACGTGACCGCCTGCGCGTGGAGGCGCTGCGTGCTGACGCGTGGATTCAAAAGCAGGAGCCAGCGCGCGCGGTTGAGCTGATGCGCCAGCGCGAGGTCTGGATCGACACCGCTCGCGGCATTCAACAGAACCGCAACCGGCTTTGGCAGGGCTTGCTATTCAGCAACCCACAGGTGCTGCGCGAAGCCGCACTCGTTGTCAGTGATGACGAAACCCGCGGCTGGCTGACGCTCGGGTCACTGGCAACAACAACCGGCCAGCAAGGCGTCGGCTGGAGCAACGGCATTGCAAGCTGGCGTGCGGCAAATCCACGGCACCCGGCGCTGTCAGTACTGGGTGACGCCCTGGACTACGACCCCGAAATGCTGGACTACCCGCGCCAGGTTGCCCTGCTGTTGCCGCTGTCCGGCCGCGCCGAAGCGGCCGGCAAGGCAGTACAAAACGGTTTCCTTGGCGCCTATTTCGCTACTGCCAGCGCATTGGACGAACAGCAGTCTGTGCGTGTTTACGACGTTAACGCTGAAGGCGGCGCGAGCGCTGCCTACCAGGCCGCCGTTGCCGACGGAGCTGAATTTGTCGTCGGTCCACTGTTGAAGAACAACGTTACCGAACTCGCAAACGACATCCTGGTACCCGTTCCGGTACTAACGCTGAATTACATTCCGGAGGATTCGCTGGCGCCTCCTGGACTGTATCAATTCGCACTGGCACCGGAGGATGAAGCAGCATCGTCTGCACAACGCGCGCTGGGTGACGGCCATACCCGGGCCGTTGCGCTGGTGCCGGGCAATGACTGGGGGCGTCGCGTGCTACAAAGTTTCGCCACCGAATTTGAAGGCCTGGGTGGCACCTTGCTGGACTACCGCTATTACAGCCCGGACAAACAGGACTTTTCCGGCGAGATAGAAAGCCTGATGGGGCTGACCGGCAGTGTGCAACGCTACACCCGCTTGCGCGCTAATATTGGTACCAGCCTGCAATTCGATCCGCGCCGCCGCCAGGATGCCGAATTCATTTTTCTGGCCGCTGCGGCCGGGCCCGGACGACTACTGAAGTCGCAACTGAAATTTCATTACTCCGGCGACCTGCCTGCTTATTCGATATCGTCAGTCAATTCTATGGACGGTCGATCGAATGCGGATCTCAATGGCATCATGTTCGCCGACACACCCTGGCTGATCGATCCGCAACCCTGGATTCGTTATTTGCCCGACATTTACGCAACGCATTGGCCACAAGAGCGCCGCCTTGGTCGCTTGCACGCGATGGGCTATGACGCTTACAACCTGGTCGCGTCGCTGTATGCGTATCGCGGTGGCGAAATGGCGGAAATCGACGGTGCAACCGGAATCTTGTTTCTCGACCAGCGCGGTCGCGTGCACCGGCGCCTTGCCTGGGCCCAGTTTCAACGCGGCGAGGTTGTTGCGTTGCCACGGCAAAATGCTGCGGGCGGACCAATTAAAGACATCAGCAGTGACAGCGAGCTGATGATGCCGGACGCAGCGGACGAATCACCGTGGGACGAACCGCAACAGGAACTCTAGGCCGACAGGCAGAGCAATCGGCGTTCGCTTATCTGCGTCGCCGGGGGCTGCAAGCAGTCGCGCGGAACTTCCGCTCCCGCGGTGGTGAAATTGACCTGATCATGCTGGACAAAGATTGCCTGGCATTCATCGAAGTGCGATGTCGTGCGAGCAAGCGGTTTACGCAGCCGAGTCACACCGTTGACCATCGCAAGCAGCAAAAGCTTATCCGGACTGCCGCCCTGTTCATCGCGCGAAACAAAAAGTTTGCCGCGACCACAATGCGCTTCGATGTCGTTGCGGTACTGGGCCTCGACGATCCTGATATCGAATGGATTCGCGACGCGTTTCGACCGAATAGCTCAATGCTCTGACAAATATTGCTAGAATTCACGCAAATCACCGAAGCGGAGAAATCATGGATCCTGTTAGCCGAGTTCGCGATCACTTCACCGAAAGTATCGCGACAAAACAAGTCGCTGCGGAACAGTTGGCGGAAAGAATTGCAGCGGCCGGTAAGGTAATGAGCGATGCCCTGCTGGACGATGGCAAGATCCTGAGTTGCGGCAACGGTGGCTCTGCCGCGGACTCGCAGCACTTCTCATCGGAGCTTTTGAATCGCTTCGAGAAAGAACGCCCCGGGCTTCCAGCCATGGCATTGACAACCGACAGCTCCACACTCACATCCATTTCAAATGATTATGCTTACGAAGAAATATTCTCGAAGCAGGTGCGCGCCCTGGGCAAACCGCAGGACGTGCTGCTCGGCATCTCAACGTCAGGCAATTCCGAAAACGTCATACGCGCCATAGCGGCAGCACACGAACGAGGAATGAAGGTTGTCGCGTTGACCGGTCGAGATGGTGGCAGCATGGCCGATGTCTTCCGGCCCGGCGACGTGGAGATCCGTGTTCCTGCAAGTCGCACCGCGCGCATTCAGGAGGTGCACCTCGTCGTGATTCACTGCCTGTGTGACTTGATCGATACGACTTTGCTGGGGGAATGATTCGCGGCCTAAGGCACCCAAGGGCATAAAGCCGCTCCTACATGCACCTTTCGCGGCCAAGCATAAATTCGCGGCCTAAGGGCCGCTCCTACTACTTGACGATGGTCAGGTGCGGGCGGGAGCGTGTTTCTTCGACTTCGGGCTGTAACTCCGGGGAATGGATCTGGTCGGTCGTCTCGCTGTCGTGCGAGAAAATCATTCCCTGGCCTGTTTCACGTGCATAAATTCCGAGCACCGATTTCATCGGCACCCAGACGTCAAATGCGACGCCGCTGAATCGCGCACGGAAACTCACTGCATCATTGCTCAGCTTCAGATTATGTGCAGCAGATTCGCTGATATTGAGAATAATCTTGCCATCTTTGATGTGCTCCAGCGGCACACAGACGCCGTCGACCGACGTATCAACGACGATATGCGGTGTGTGCTGGTTGTCTCCCATCCATTCGTGCATGGCACGAATCAGGTACGGTCGTTTTGAACGCTTGGAATTGTTCACGATCTTTTTCTTGAGTATCGGCTGGTGCCGCAAGTTTAGCACCGATTACGCTGCCTCTCTTGCGACTTAACTTAAAACCCAAACTACAGGCGCATTTCCTGCTCAAGCTCTGTCAGACTTTGCTGAAACGAGCGTCTGGCAAAAACGCGGTCCATGTACTCCTCTATCGGCTCTGCATTCTTGCCGAGATCGACGCCATAAACCGGCAATCGCCACAACAACGGTGCAATGGTGCAATCCACGAGTGAAAACTCTTCACTAAGGAAATACGGACGCGCACCAAACAGTTCAGTGCTTTGCAGAATGCTTTCGCGCAGCATCTTGCGCGCCTTTGTACCGAGTTTGCCGTCGGCGCTGTTTTCCGCTTCTTCGGCAATCGAGTACCAATCGGTTTCGATTCGGAACAGCGCAAGCCGGAACTGCGCGCGCGTAACCGGGTCAACCGGCATTAGCGGAGGGTGTGGAAATCGTTCATCGAGGTATTCGACGATGACGCGCGAGTCGTACAACGTCAGGTCGCGGTCGACCAGCGTCGGTACCGTGTGGTACGGATTCAGGTCCATCAGGTCCTCGGGCAGGTCAGGACCCACGACATTGGATATCTCGATGTTGATGTTCTTCTCAGCAAGTACCAGTCGAGTACGATGACTGTGAATATCAGTCGGTCGTGAAAATAGCGTCATTACCGAACGCCGGTTGGCTACTACTGCCATCAGGTTACATCCTTCCAGATTTGTTTTTTGAGCATGCGAGCAATGATGAAGAAGAAAATCAGGAACATCAGCACCCAAACGCCCAGTTTGCGGCGATCCGAACGAATCGGCTCCGCCATGTAAGCGAGGAAATTGACCGTGTCACGAACAAATTCGTCGTAGTCCTCGGAATCCATCTTGCCCGGCGTCAATTGCTGAAATCCGCCAAACTCCACGCTGGTGATTTCATTGCCATCCTGGTCCGTTTCGACGTGCTCAACGAACTCCGCACCCTGGTAGCCCTGCAGCTCCCACAACACGTGCGGCATGCTGGTGCCGGCAAGCACGATATTGTCCATGCCGGTCGGGCTTTCGGGATCCACGTAAAACCCCTTCAGGAAGTTAAAGACATAGTCAACGCCGCGTGCACGTGCGATCAGTGACAAATCCGGCGGCGCCGTGCCAAACCAGCGGACCGCATCCTTAGCTGGCATGGTGGCATTGATGGTTTCAAAGGTCTTTTCGGCATTAAACATCAGGTTACTGACCAGCTGCTCTTCGGACAGGTCGAGGTCCTTGCCGATGGTTTTGAAGCGCACGTACTTGGCGGAGTGGCAACCGGAGCAGTAATTCATGAAATTTGCCGCGCCGCGCTGCAGGGAATTGACGTTATCCCGGTCGAGGTGCGCCGGCTCAAACTCGACCGCGCTTTCAGCCGCGAGCGCCGCGCCAGGCGCATACGCCAAACCCAGGATCAAAACGGCTATAAGTCGATTGGCCAAAAATCGATTGACTATGAGTCGCTTGAAATTACCCATGATAGACCACCCTTTCCGGTACCGGCTTAGTCTTGTCGATCGTCGTGTAGTACGGCATGAGCAGGAAGAACGCGAAGTACAGGACGGCAAATACCCTCGCCGCAAGCACATACGCAGGTGTCGCAGCCTGCAGGCCGAGCCAGCCCAGCGCTACAAATGTAATGACAAACATGGTCAGCGCCGACTTGTATATCCAGCCTCTATAACGAATCGATCTCACTCGAGACCGGTCAAGCCACGGCAGGAACAGCGGCAGGATAACCGACAGTCCAAACAGGATGAATCCCCACAATTTGTCCGGGACCGCACGCAAAATTGCGTAGAACGGTGTGAAATACCAGACCGGTGCAATGTGCGCAGGGGTTGCCGTCAGATTGGCGGGTTCAAAGTTGGCGTGCTCAAGAAACAGGCCACCCATTTCCGGAGCAAAAAAGATCACCGAACTGAAGATCATCAGGAAAACAATGATGCCAACCAGGTCTTTCGAGGTGTGATACGGGTGAAAGGCAACACCGTCCAGCGGCACGCCGTCGGGGCCCTTCTTGTCCTTGATTTCGATGCCATCCGGGTTATTCGACCCGACTTCGTGCAAAGCCACGATGTGCACAAACACCAGCGCGATCAACGCCAGCGGCAAGGCGATGACGTGCAATGCAAAGAAACGGTTCAGCGTAATGTCCGAAATCGAGTAATCGCCGCGAATTATCTCGACGAGTGCATCGCCGACCCACGGTATCGCACCGAACAGCGAAATGATGACCTGCGCGCCCCAGTAGGACATTTGCCCCCATGGCAACAGATAGCCTGCAAACGCTTCCGCCATCAGCACCAGGAAGATCAGCATGCCGAGTATCCAGATCAGCTCGCGCGGCTTCTTGTAGGAGCCGTATAACATGGCGCGGAACATGTGCAGGTAAACGACAATAAAGAAGAACGAGGCACCGGTTGAGTGGATGTAGCGAATCAGCCACCCCCACTCGACATCGCGCATGATGTATTCGACAGACGCGAACGCCTCGGCCGCAGACGGCTTGTAATTCATGGTCAGGAAAATGCCGCTGACCAGCTGGATGACCAGGACGACCGTCGCCAGAACGCCGAATATGTACCAGATATTGAAATTTTTGGAGGCGTAATACTCGGTCGCATGCGCCTTCATCGTTTTCGTAAACGGAAAACGATCATCGATCCATTTCATGAATCCGCCCTTCGGAGTGCCTACTTCAGCTTCGATTCTCGACATTACGCTGCTCCTGTGTCCTGACCGATCAATATCAGGTCATCCCTGACAAAGCGGTGTGGCGGAACCCGAAGATTGGTCGGTGCAGGAACACCTTTATAGACGCGGCCTGCCAGATCGAACTTCGAGCCGTGGCAGGGACAGAAAAATCCGCCGTACCAGTTCTCTGCCGGACGCACCGGGAAATCCTCAAGCGGCGCACAACCCAGGTGCGTGCACGACCCCTCGACCACCAGGTATTCCGGCCGCACTGAGCGCGTGCCATTCGCTGCATACTCCGGCTGCTGCTCGATGACCTCTGAGGCAGGGTCCGCCAGCACATCGTCATGTTGCTGTAACCGGGCCAGCATATCCTCGCTGCGTCGCAGCACGAACACGAGCTTGCCACGCCAGAGCACGCGCACCATTTCACCAGGCTGCAGCGATCCGATAGGCACTTCAACCGGCGCGCCAAGGGCTTGCGCCCGGGCACTGGGTTTCAGCGATGACAAAAACGGAATTGCAACGAGTCCGGCGCCGGCAATACCGGTCACCGCAGTCGCTACAGTTAGAAAATGACGCCTGTTTCGATCAAGGTCGTCTTCGTTCATCAGGCACTCCCATACGCCGTTCTTTCGACGGCCTCAATTACAGCGCTTTGTTGCTTAATATTGATACTGATAGATTTGCAGCAGACTCGGTTTGCCGTCAGGATGACGATTGCCCCGAGGGTCTATGCGGAACCACGGCGCATTATACACGGGGCGTATCGAAATTGGCTAGCCGCTATAGAGAGTCGGGAGTGAAATACGGGGACATCGCGTGGCGCAACTGAAATCTGCGCTGATATTCTTGTTGCAGTCGATCGTCGTTGGCCTGGCGGTCGCCTTTATCGTCGTGCTTGTCCGTCCCGACCTGATGCCGGGCGTTGCGGCAGACAGGCAGCCGGCAAGCTATGCCGATGCCGTGGACCTGAGTTCAGCCGCCGTGGCCAATATTTACACCAAACGGCTGGTTCAGGACGATGATTCGGCCTCGGCACGGGCCCGTTTTCGCGTCGAAACCAGCTTCGCCTCGGCGGTCATCATCGATCCGGAGGGCTACCTCGTTACGAATTATCACGTGGTTGCGACTGCGGCCGAGATCCGGGTGCAGCTGAGCGACGGGCGAATTACCGAGCCCGTCACCGTTGGCGTCGATGCCGAAACCGACCTGGCACTGCTGAAAATCGACCTGGGTACACTGCCCGCCATCAGTATCGGGCGCTCCGACAATCTGCGCATCGGAGACGTCGTGCTCGCCATTGGCAACCCTTACGGGCTCACGACCTCGGTCACTCAGGGCATCGTCAGTGCGACCGGCCGCGGCCTGCTCAATCTCGTCACTTTTGAAAATTTTATCCAGACCGATGCCGCCATCAATGCTGGCAACTCCGGCGGGGCGTTGATCAACAGTCGCGGCGAACTGGTCGGCATCAATACCGCGGTGCTGGCACAGGATCCCGGCACCGAGGGCATTGGATTCGCGATCCCGGTTGACCTGGTCCGTGGCGTGGTTGACCAGATCAAGCAGAATGGCCGGGTGGTGCGCGGCTACATGGGGCTGCTGCCCGACGACCTGACCAATTCCGAGCGCACCGCGATGGGGATCGAATCCGGCAACGGCATTCTACTGACCGATGTCTACAGTGGCGGCCCGGCACATAAAGCCGGTCTGCAAATCGGGGACGTGATTCTGGAAATGAATGGCGAGCCGGTGTTTTCACAACGGCAGGCGCTGCTGATTTCGGCCAGTACACGCCCCGGCGATACCGTGGATGTCGTCGGACTCCGCGACGGGGTACGATTTACGACGACCGTGACGGCGGTGGAGCGACCCGACGAACCGCGTTAACCATCACCCGGGACTTTGCTGTTGCCATTCCTCCGGCGTCAGTGCCGTAATCGACAGCGCGTGAATTTCATTGCCGACCAGACTGCCAAGCGTTTTGTAGACCATCTGGTGCCTGGCGATCGGGCGTTTGCCGGCAAACTCACTGGCAACGACGAGCGCCGCAAAGTGGGTATTGTCGTCGCTCTCGACGCGTACGACAGGATTATCAAAGCCGGCTTCGATAAGTGGTTTGATTGCTGCTGTGTCCATAGAAATATCTGTCTTCGGGTAGCGGGTCCGCACAATGCGTGCGTCGGCCAGTGGCGCGCAGTGTAAAGCATTCGGTAGTGCTTCCCAACGCGCGGCGTCATTTGTGTATTATATCCGGCCCGCGGCGGCTGGCAGAGTCAGGAATTGCTCTTGCCACCCGCTGCAATTTAGTTCATACGGTAGCCTATGTTCGGCGAAAGCTTTCTTGCCAATACCTTTTCGATCGTCGCAGGACTCATCCTTTTGATATGGGGAGCCGATCGATTTGTGCACGGTGCAGCGTCGACCGCGCGCAACCTGGGCGTTGCCCCGCTGCTGATCGGTCTGACCATCGTTGCGTTCGCGACCTCAGCACCGGAAATCCTGATTTCCGCAGTCGCCGCCGTGCAAGGGCAACCCGGCCTCGCGATCGGCAACGCCATCGGCTCCAATATCGTCAATATCGGGCTGGTACTCGGTGTGACAGCCGTGATCCGGCCAATTCCGCTCGAATCCGCCACCTTGCGCCGCGAAATGCCCGCCTTGCTGGCCGTATCGCTTCTGACGGTGTCCCTGTTCCTCGATACCTTTCTCAGCCGCGTCGATGGCTTCGTCATGTTGACCGGCCTGATCATTGTCATGATCTGGCTTACACGCCTCGGCATACGCTCTGCTGACAACGACACCCTGAAGGCGGATTTTGAAGCGGAAATACCCGACAACGTGAGTATGCGGGCCGCGCTGATCTGGCTCGCAATCGGTCTGGGCGCGCTGCTGATCGGCGCCGAATGGCTGGTTGACGGTGCCACGGGTGTAGCGCAGAAACTCGGTGTCAGCGAAGTCGTCATCGGCATTACACTGGTTGCATTCGGTACCAGCGTGCCGGAACTCGCGGTGTCGCTCGTCAGCGCATTGAAGGGCGAGTACGGCCTCGCGATTGGCAACATCGTGGGCTCGAATATTTTCAACCTGCTCGCGGTCATCGGGGTTTCAGCGACTATCCAGCCAGCTGCCGTTGCGCCCAGCGTGCTATCGCTGCACATCTTCGTCATGGTGGCATTTACGCTGGTACTGTTTGCGATGACCTACGATTACGACGGCAAGGCGCAATTGTCGCGACTGGAAGGTATCGCGCTAATACTCGCCTATTCCGGCTACACTGGCTATGTGATTGCCCAAAACATCTAGACCAGACGATATAAACCAGACGATATAAAATAGAGTCGGCATTCAACCTGGGGTCCTCCATTGCCTGACAAGCCAACGCACGACGAACTGCTCGCACTCGCCGGCAACGTACTCTCGATAGAAGCTCGTGCCGTCGAAGCCCTGCGTGCACGGCTCGACGAGAATTTTATAGCCGCCTGCGAGCTGTGCCTCGAAACACCCGGCCGCATCGTCGTCAGCGGTATGGGCAAATCCGGGCACGTCAGCAACAAGATTGCGGCAACGCTTGCCTCCACCGGTACGCCGGCGTTTTTTATGCACCCGGCCGAAGCAAGCCATGGCGACCTGGGCATGATTACCTCTCAGGATACATTGCTTGCCATTTCTTACTCCGGCGAAACCGCCGAAGTTGTGACAATTTTGCCCGTCGTCAAGCGCATTGGCGCCCGGCTACTGGCAATCACCGGTAATCCGCAATCGACGATGGCGCAGGCAGCGGATGTGCACCTCGACATCAGCGTTGCCGAGGAAGCCTGTCCGTTGAATCTTGCACCAACCGCTAGCACGACCGCGACGCTTGCGATGGGCGACGCACTGGCAGTCGCCCTGTTGAAGAGCCGCGGATTTACAGCCGATGACTTCGCGCGCTCGCATCCCAGCGGCAGCCTGGGCAAGCGCCTGCTATTGCGGGTTGCAGATGTCATGCGCACGGGCGAGCGTATTCCCAGGGTATTGCCCGGTGTCAGTTTGCGCGATGGCTTGATGGAAATGACAGACAAGGGTCTCGGCATGACCGCGATTGTCGACGCCGATTCGACCATCAGGGGCATTTACACTGATGGTGACCTGCGACGCACGCTCGACGCCGGGGCCGACATTCATACCACTGTAATCGGCGATGTAATGCACAGCGAATGCAAAACCACGACTGCCGATGTTCTCGCTGCCGAGGCCATGCACATCCTGGAACAGAACAAAATCACTTCGTTACTCGTTGTTGACGACGACAACAAACTGGTGGGCGCATTGAATATTCACGACCTGTTCCGCGAGGGCTTGCGATGAGCAAGGCAAATCTCGGCAAACTTCGCCTGGTCGCTTTCGATGTCGACGGCGTTTTCACCGACGGGCGTTTCTACCTGTCCGACGAAGGCACGGAGTCGAAAGCATTCCATACACAGGATGGCTACGGTATACGCTCTTTGCTGAAGGCTGGCCTTGAGGTCGCGATTATCAGCGGCCGATCTTCCGCAGCGGTCGCAAAACGCATGACTGAACTGGACGTCCGTCACGTCGTGCAAGGCTGCCCCGACAAGGTGGCGGCACTCGATGAAATAATAGCCCAACTTGGAATACGGCCCGACGAATGTGGATACGTCGGCGACGATATTCCGGACCTGCCGTTGTTGCAGCATGTGGGCTGTTCATTTGCGGTTGCCAATGCCGTTGCCGAGGTAAGAAAGCACAGCGATTATCAAACAGCCGCTCGTGGTGGTTTTGGCGCAGTTCGGGAGGTTTGTGAACTTGTGCTGGGCGCCGCAGGTCAGCACAGATAATGACTTCCAGAGCGCCGACGACAATAATTCTGCTCACGCTTGCCGCGATGGGCAGCTGGTACCTCGCGCGCAGTCATTCGCAAACCGATGTCGAGGCTTTTCCGACCGATGCCGCACACCACGGCTACTACCTGAAGAACGCACGCATCCTCGGTACCGGCGAGGACGGCAGCCTGATGTATGAAATAATCGCCGAACTCGCTGAGCAGCAGGAAGACGAACGCATTAACTTTTCCCGGGTGCGTATACGCTATTCGCCGGCGAGCGATGTGCCCTGGGTTGTCAATGCTGATGAAGCAACACTGAAATCGGACGACCCGATGATCGCCCTGCGCGGACATGTGCAGATCGTCAATGCCGGTGATGCGAGCGCAGACGACACCGAAATCCGCACCCAGTATCTCGAATTTAATCCCGAACGTTATATTGCCGAGACAAATGAGCGTGTCCAGATTCGCTTCGGCGCCCGCAGCGTCACGGCAACCGGCATGCTAGCATCGCTGCAGGAAAACAAGATTGAACTTAAGGCCAATGTTCGTGGCAAGATCGCGCCCTGAAATGAAATCGAAACCCTTGAAATCGCTGCGGCTTGCTGCCGCCGCACTGGCGCTGCTGGCGACAACCGCCAGCGCACAGGACCGGGATCTCGACCTGAGCCGTCTGCCGTGGGATATCAATGCCGAGACGGCCGATTTTGATGGCGAAAGCGCGACCATTATCTACACTGGCCTGCGCTTTTCACAGGGTACGACCTCGATCGAGGCGGACGAAGGACGAGCGAATAACCGTGACAGGGAACGAGTCTGGCAATTTTCGGGCAATGTCACTATTACCGTGAACAATGGCGAGATCAAATGCGATTCCGCTGTCCTGCATTTCGACGGCTCGGCCCTGAGCCAGGCCGTTGTAAAAGGCAGCCCGGCCTCGTTCGAGGTACGCCGCCTGGACGCAGACGATGTGACTTATGCAGAAGCCGCGCAACTGCAATACGATGTAAGAAACGGCACCATCGAGTTCTCCGGCGAAGCGACGATCACGGAAAGCGGCAACCAGATTTCAGCGCCATTGTTTGTCTACAACATTACCGAAAGACGCATCAATGCCGACTCCGACGGTAGCGAAGACAGCCGTGTCCGAATCATCTATACGCCGACCGATGACGAGATCGAGGCACTCGACGACCGCGAGCAGGATGTCGAGAACGAATGAGTATTCTGAGCGTCCAGGAAATTTCCAAAAGCTACAAGTCGCGCAAGGTCGTCAAAAGCTTGACGCTCGAAATAAAAAGTGGCGAAGTCGTCGGCCTGCTCGGCCCCAATGGTGCCGGCAAGACCACCGCCTTTTACATGATCGTTGGTCTGATCTCGGCGGACGGCGGCAATATTCTGCTCGATGGGCGGGACCTGACGGCCAAACCGATGCACGAACGTTCCCGGCTGGGCCTGGGTTACCTGCCGCAGGAAGCGTCGATTTTCCGCAAGCTCAGCGTTGAAGACAATATTCTCGCAATCCTCGAAAATCGCAATGACCTTGACCGCGCTGGCCGTGAGCAGGAACTTGAGACATTGCTCGATGAATTGCACGTAGGCCATGTTCGAACCAGCCTCGGTATCAGCCTGTCCGGCGGCGAACGGCGCCGTGTCGAAATTGCGCGCGCACTGGCTGCCGACCCGCTGTTCGTACTGCTCGACGAGCCGTTTGCCGGCGTGGACCCGATTTCAGTTCTGGATATTCAGCGCATCATCAGGCATTTGTGCGAGCGCGATATCGGCGTGCTCATTACCGATCACAATGTCCGGGAAACGCTCGGCATATGCGGACGTGCCTATATACTGAGCGACGGCAGCCTGATTGCGGCCGGCTCGCCTGAAGACATACTCGAAAACCAACACGTTCGAGAGGTGTATCTCGGACAAGAATTCAAGCTGTGAGGCATACTGTCATTTCCACCGTGAACATGCGCCCTAAATGCTAAAACCTTCGCTGCAGCTAAAACTCGGCCAGTCATTGACGATGACACCGCAATTGCAACAGGCCATTCGCTTGTTGCAACTGCCGATTCTGGATCTTAATGCCGAGATACAGGAAGCCCTCGAAGAAAACATCATGCTCGAGATGGAGGACCTGCCCGATGTGCCGCGGACGACGTCCGAGTCGACCGCGGAAGTGGAGACCATCAAGGCCGATGAGCAATGGGAGGCGCGCGCGGCCGAACGCACCCAGGACAGTGGCTGGAATGGCGAAGGCCGTCCGATTTCAGAGTTTGCCGACGAGTCCGGCGAATCCTTGCACGAGCATCTGTACTGGCAGCTGGAGATCGAGAATTTCACAGTGCGCGAAGCGCTCATCGGCGAAGCGCTGGTCGACTCGATCAATGACGACGGTTACCTTGTCGGCGACATCGACGACATTGTTACCGGGCTCGATGAAAATCCGCCGATCTCGTCAGAGGAAGTCGAAAATACGCTCCTGAAAGTACAGCGCCTGGACCCGGTTGGCGTCGGTGCCCGGAACCTGTCGGAATGCGTGATGCGACAGATCGAACAGCTCGACCCTGAAACGCCGGGATTTCAACTGGCGCTGGACATCGCCCGCGATCACCTGGACCTGGTCGCCAGCCGCGAATACGGCGAATTACGCCGTGGCCTGAGAGTTTCCGAGGACCAGTTGCACGAAGCACTGGTACTCGTGCGCGGATGTAATCCAAAACCCGGCCTGGCGGTCAGCCCGGCGGCGGCACAATACGTCATTCCCGATGTTTTCGTCCGCAAGATCGACAACCGCTGGCAGGTTGAGATCAGCCCGACCGGTGTGCCGCGACTGTCGGTCAATCAGCAATACGCCAAGTTGCTGCGCGGCAGTGGCGAACATTCGGTGCTCAAAACCCAACTGCAGGAGGCGCGCTGGCTCATCCGCAGCCTCGAAATACGCAACGAAACCCTGCTCAAGGTCGCGACCAGCATCGTTTCCAGGCAAAAGAGTTTCCTCGAGCACGGTGACGAATCCATGAAACCCATGGTTTTGCGCGATGTCGCCGAAGAAATCGGCATGCACGAATCGACCATATCGCGCGTCACGACGAACAAGTACATGCACACCCCGCGCGGTGTCTTTGAGTTCAAATACTTCTTTTCGAGCCACCTCGCCTCGGACAGTGGCGAAGGCCAGTCTTCAACCTCGGTTCGCGCAAAGATTCGCAAATTAATTGGTGCCGAGAACCCGGCCAAACCCCTTAGTGACAGCAAGATCACGAACTTACTGAAGGAGGAAGGCATCAAGGTTGCGAGACGGACGGTCGCGAAGTACCGTGAAGCTATGAATATCCCATCGTCAAGCGATCGCAGGCAACGCGAGGCGCGTTAGCAAAATCGCCCTTGAAACTGCAAAACAAGGAGTAATATCAAACAAATAGAATATTTTTAAGAGCCCCCCGTCACTACAACCATGGAGACAACTATGCAATTGAATGTTTCAGGCCACCACGTCGAAGTTACGGATTCACTGCGAGAATATGTTGAATCCAAGATTGAAAAAACAGCCCGACACTTTGACCTCGTGTCTGACGTCCATTGTATCCTGACCGTCGAGAAACTCCGGCACAAAGCAGAAGCTACAGTTCACGTAAATGGTGGTACGATCTACGCCGATCACACCGAAGAGGACATGTACGCCGCGATCGATGGTCTCGTAGACAAAGTCGAAAGACGAGTGCGAAAATACAAAGAAAAGCTCGTTGATCACCGCGCCAGAGACAAAGACAAAATCAGGTACGCCTGACCCGCACTCGATCTGTGCGGTCAGCTGACCGCACAGATCGCCACAAGACGTCCACGCCTATGCAGCTCCAAGACATTATTAAGCCGGATGGCGTGCTTTGTAACGCCAATGCCCGCAGCAAGAAACACAGCCTGGAAATTCTGAGCGAATTACTGGTGCGTTCCAGTCCGGAAACCGCAAGCGAACTGATCTTTGGCTGCCTCAACGATCGCGAACGCCTGGGCTGTACCGGACTCGACCGGGGTGTCGCGTTTCCTCATTGTCGCGTTGCAGGACTCGAAACCAGTTTCGCGGCACTCATCAAGCTATCGGACGCAATTGAGTTTGATGCCGGCGACGGTGAACCCGTCGACCTTATCTTTGGCATGATGGTGCCAACCGAGCTTGACGAAAGCACCTATGCAGACATCAAGACAATCACACGGGTATTGGCCGATGAAGGTCTGCGCTCTCGATTGCGCAGCGCCAATTCCAGTAAGGAACTCTATGAGGCGTTGTTGAACGGCTCCGAACTGGTCAACCCGGAGCCGGTTCGCGCAGTACAGAATTCCTGAAACTTAGCATCCGCATAAAACTCCACCATGAGTAGAGACCTTCGACTAATCATCGTCAGCGGCCTGTCGGGTTCCGGCAAGTCCGTCGCATTGCGCGTGCTCGAAGACCTGGGTTATTACTGCATCGACAACATTCCGGCTTCGCTCTTGAAGTCCGCGGTGCACGAAGTGCATTCAGGCGAAAGTCCGGCAGCTGAACTGGTGGCAGTCGGCGTGGACGCACGAAATCGTGCACAAGACCTAGAGTCGCTGCCGGGTCTGCTCGAAGACCTGCGCAAGCTTGGCATTCGTACAGATATCATTTTTCTCGATGCCAGCGATGAAGTGCTGCTGAAACGCTACAGCGAATCCCGCCGCCGCCACCCGCTGGCTGCACATGGCGCCGAGCTGCGCATGGCGATCGCGTCAGAACGCGAGATCATGACACCGATCAATGACGCCGCTGACCTGATTGTGGACACATCACGAACCAGTGTTTATGAGCTGGCCGATGTTATTCGCGAACGCGTGGATCGCAGAAAATCGGACACACTTTCGGTTCTTATCGAGTCTTTTGGCTACAAGCACCGCATTCCGGCCGACGCTGACTTCGTGTTCGACATGCGCTGCCTGCCAAACCCTTACTGGTCGCCGGATATGCGTGAACTGACCGGCCTCGACGATGAGGTAATCCGCTTCCTCAATTCGCACGAAAATTTCAACGCGATGTTCAACGACATTCTCGAGTTTCTCGAACGCTGGATTCCGCGCTTCGAAGAAGCTCATCGTGGCTACCTGACGATCGCAATCGGATGTACCGGTGGCCAACATCGCTCTGTGTGCATGACCGAGAAACTTGCGACCGCTCTCAGGGCGCGTCATGAACCGGTTTTAACACGTCACAACAACCTCCCCGACCAGCAACTGCACACAAGTTAAGCTGTTAAACTCCGACCGCATGGATGCGCCCGAGCAAACCAAAGACAATCTTGAGTTACTGCGGCAACGCTTAGACAGCGGCCGCATGCGCTCCGCGCGCGTCATGGTCAACAGCCTGCATGCCTCGGAACTGGCACGCCTGCTCGAATCACTGCCGCGCAAAAAGCGCGCAATGGTGTGGGAAATTCTCGATTCCGAAAGAGAGGGCGATGTCCTCGTCGAGCTTTCGGACGCCGTGCGCGACGGCTTGCTGGAGGGTATGGCCACCGAAGAACTGGTTGCCGCGACCGAAGGCATGGAGGTCGATGATCTCGCCGACCTGCTAATCGACCTCCCGGAAACCGTTACGCAGGAAGTCCTGCAGTCCCTTGATGCACAGGACCGCGACCGCGTCCGCCAGGTGCTGGCCTACGACGAGGAAAGCGCGGGCGGCCTGATGAATGTCGACATCGTGACCGTGCGTCCCGATGTCACACTCGAGGTCGTATCTCGCTATCTGCGTGCAGTCGGTGCTATTCCGGACGGCACCGATTCCATTTTCGTTGTCAGTCGCGACAATAGTTATATCGGCTCCTTGTACCTGTCCCGCCTGTTGACCAATGATCCGGACGAAATGGTTGCCAATGTCATGTCAACCGATGTCATGCCGATTCCCGCGCATACGCCGTCCGCGCAGGTCGTCTGGGAGTTTGAAAATCGCGACTTGCTGTCTGCGCCGGTTGTCGATGATGACTTCAGGGTCTTGGGGCGAATAACAATTGACGACGTTGTCGACGTTATTCGCGACGAGGCCGAGCATTCGCTCATGAGCGCCGCCGGCCTTGATGAAGAAGATGACATGTTCGGCCCGGTCGTCAAGAGTGCAGCACGGCGCGCGTTATGGCTCGGCGTCAATCTTTGTACTGCGTTCCTGGCGGCCGCTGTCGTCGACTTGTTTCAGACGACTGTCGACAAAATTGTGCTTCTCGCGGTATTGATGCCAGTCGTGCCCAGCATGGGCGGCGTTGCCGGAACGCAATCCCTGACCATCATCACGCGCGCCATCGCACTCGGGCAGATCAACCGGGACAATGCCATGGGTATTCTTCGCAAAGAACTGCTGGTCGGTATTCTCAATGGCATCGGTTGGGCGATTATCGTGTCGCTGGTGACATTCTGGTGGTTCAACGAATGGCGTATCGGCGGCATCATCGGCGCAGCGCTGATCATCAATCTGTTCGTTGCCGCGCTCGCGGGCTTCAGCATTCCATTGGCTTTGAAACGCATGAATATTGACCCGGCACTTGCTGGCGGCGTCGTCCTGACGACGGTAACCGACGTAATCGGCTATGCGGCTTTTCTGGGGCTCGGTGCTGCCATACTGTTGTAGTCCGGCCTACGGCTCATCCTTGCGCAATGCGCTGAGGTCTCTCCTGATCCATTCCGGCGCGAACAGGCGCGGCACATCGTGGCCATTGACGAAATCCATTAGCTGATCCTTGACTTGCATCGCGTCGCGATATCCCAGTGCGATCAGTTCCCGCGTATAGGCTCGCTCGAACAACAAGAAACTCAGAAGTTTGTTTTCACCGGGGCTTTTTCCGCTGACGCCCCGCAACAGCGCGCGAATCGCGAACGGCAGCTTGTCGCGGTGACGGGCCGCAATCTCGCGAAGATCCTCACTGGGCACAACCAGCATCGTGTCGATCGGGCGAACTGCTGCCAGCGCGCCAGCGCGATCATCCGCCGGAACGGCATCGATCATTTCATTGATTCGCGTTATGCGCTCGAGGTCCGAATACAGGCCGTCCATGAACAGGGTATCGAGCATATAGCCTGCAATCTGCGCGAAACTCGGCATGGGACCGAGTTCGGTCGGCGCAACTTCCCCCAACTCATCGCGGATACCAATAACCAGGATCCTGTCGGCCCCGAGATGTACCGCCGGGCTGAGCGGCGTTGCCTGCCGCATGGCACCATCGCCAAAATACTCACAACCAATTTGCTGCGGTGGAAAAATGAGTGGTACCGCAATACTCGCCATGATGTGATCGAGGTTCAGTTCAACGCGCTTGCCAAGTCGCCGCGTCCTGTCCCAGTCGTGCAGCGACGCCTCGCCTTCGTAAAAAGCGGTTGAGCGTGCCGAGCCGTACCCTGCGGCCGTCACTGCGACTGCCGACAGGTCACCGTCGTCAATTGCCTGCTGGATTCTCGGAAAATGGATTTGCCGGCTTAACAACTCGCGCAGTGGAGAATTGTCCAGCAGGGACTTGGGCGTTCCGACCAGCCACCCGCCCAGCACAATTGACGACAACCAGTGCATGCTGCTCTTCAGCATGGTCAGTTTGTCGGTCTTGTAGACCTGGTGGCAGCGAAAATAAGCCCAGACATGCTCAAGTTCTGCGACGGCTGAACGGAAGCGTTGTGCGCGGGACGCCAGCACCACCGAATTCACTGCACCTGCCGACGTGCCGCTGATGACGGCGAACGGATTCGCAGCATTTTTCGGCATCAACTCGGCAATGGCCTTGAGAACACCCACCTGGAATGCGCCGCGCGCGCCGCCACCCGGCAACACCAGTCCGGTTTTGATCCTGTCAGTTTGATTCGTCATAAGTTAGATACAATTACTTACAGATCCTGATAGCGAGCGTATTATAATGCCACCATTATTGGCGGGATCGCGATCACACCGCGGTCACCGAAGCACGGGGCCGGACCATGAAGTACCTCAAAACAGCCAGCACCGCATTTCTCGCGACATCGATATTATTGGTTTTCGTGTCGCTAAGTTCTGCAAGCGAGCAGCCGGCTATAGGGACTGCAGCGCCTGAATTTGAGCTCGCTGACCAGGATGGCAACCTGCATTCGCTGGAAGATTACCGCAACAAGTGGGTGGTCCTGTATTTCTATCCAAAAGATCAGACACCTGGCTGTACGACGGAAGCCTGCGAGTTCCGCGACAATATTTTCGAATTTCGCGATCTGAATGCGCAGATTCTCGGTGTCAGTCTTGATGATGTTGACTCACACAAGGAGTTCGCAGAGGAATACAGCTTGCCGTTTCCGCTGCTCGCAGATGTCGATGGCGATACGTCAACCGCCTATGGCGTCAAAACACGGATGTTCGGCATGACCGTGGCAAAACGGCAAACCTTTATTGTCGGCCCGGATGGCAACATCGCCAAACACTATGAAAAAGTGAATCCGTCAGAACACTCAACCCAGGTACTCGCTGACCTGAAAGCACTGGGTGCCGGATCCTGATCGACGCGCCGCTTCTTATCGTAAGGCCTTAATACCTTCGTCAAGACCCGCGATCGTCAGCGGGTACATTCGATCATCCATAAGCTCGCGCACTAATTTCACAGACGGCGTGTAGTCCCAGCGCGACCTCGGCTCAGGATTCAACCAGATTGCCTTGGGATAGGTATTCAGGAGCCGCTTGATCCAGACTGCCCCGGGTTCTTCGTTCCAGTGTTCGACACTGCCGCCGGGATAGGCAATTTCATACGGACTCATCGTTGCATCGCCGACGAAAATCAGTTTGTAGTCAGTCGCATACTTGTGAGTGATATCAAGTGTCGGCGTCTTCTCGGATTGCCGGCGCCGGTTGTCTTTCCACAGGTTTTCGTAAATGAAATTGTGGAAATAGAAGTATTCAAGATGTTTGAACTCACTGCGTGCCGCAGAAAACATTTCTTCGCATATGCGCACGTGATCGTCCATCGACCCGCCGATATCGAGGCACAGCAACACCTTGACCGCATTGTGACGCTCCGGAACCATGCGAATATCGAGCATGCCGCCATTGCGTGCTGTTTTATCAATTGTATCGCCGAGGTCCAGCTGGTCAGCCGCGCCTTCACGTGCAAACTTTCGCAACCGCCGCAGCGCAACCTTGATGTTGCGCGTCCCCAGCTCGACGGAATCGTCCAGGTTTCGATACTCACGCTTGTCCCAGACCTTCACAGCACTGCGATTGCGAGAACCGTGCTGCCCGATTCGCACGCCTTCCGGGTTGTAGCCGTAGGCGCCGAAGGGCGAGGTACCGGCAGTACCGATCCACTTGCTGCCGCCCTCGTGACGCTCGTCCTGCTCATCGAGGCGTTCCTGCAGCGCCTTCATCAATTCCTCAAATCCGCCCAGCGTTTCGATCAAACGCTTCTCCTCGTCTGACAGCGACAACTCGGCCTGGCGCCGCAGCCAGTCATCCGGAATATCCTGCATCAGGTCCTTGAGAGAGTCTTCTACGCCACGGAAGTATTTGGCGAAGATGCGGTCGAAGCGATCCAGATGTGCCTCATCCTTGACCAGTGTCGCGCGTGCCAGGAAATAAAAATCATCGACATCTTGCCCGGCCAGCCCGCTTTTCATTGCCTCGTGCAACGTCAGCAGCTCGGTGATGGAGGTTTTCATGCCACCATCGCGCAACATGTAGAAAAAGGGAATCAGCATTGCATCGACACTGCGAGCTATTGCGTGTTGCTGCGCCGGTCGAGAAAGACAAGCTGCTCGAACAAGTGCACATCCTGTTCGTTCTTCAGCAATGCACCGTACAAAGGCGGAATAGCGCTACGCGAGCCTTCACTGTGCAACGCTTCGGGCGGAATGTCTTCGGCGAGCAGTAATTTAATCCAGTCCAGCAGTTCCGACGTCGACGGCTTTTTCTTCAGGCCGCGAACGTCACGCACCTTGTAGAACGCATTCAGCGCCTCACTCAGCAGGTCCTTCTTAAGATTCGGGAAATGCACATCGACAATTTTCGCCATCGTTTCCTGGTCAGGAAACTTGATGTAGTGGAAGAAACATCGACGCAGAAACGCGTCCGGCAATTCTTTTTCGTTGTTGCTGGTAATGATAATGATGGGCCGATGTCGCGCACTGACGAGCTGCCGTGTTTCGTACACGTAAAATTCCATGCGATCGAGTTCCTGTAACAGGTCGTTCGGAAACTCGATATCGGCCTTGTCAATTTCATCGATCAGGAGAACCGGCTGCTCGGCAGACTCAAACGCCTCCCAGATTTTGCCGCGCATGATGTAGTTGGAAATATCATGCACCTTGTCATCGCCAAGTTGCGAATCCCGCAGGCGTGCGACTGCGTCGTATTCATACAGTCCCTGCTGAGCTTTCGTCGTTGACTTGATATGCCACTCGAACAGCGGCTTGCCCATGGATTGCGCAACTTCGATCGCAAGTTGTGTCTTGCCGGTTCCCGGCTCGCCCTTGATCAGGATCGGTCGCTGCAACGTCACCGCCGCATTGACCGCCATGGTCAGGTCATCCGTGGCGATATAGGAACTGGTCCCGGTAAATCGATTGTCTGACATGTCTCATTCCGTTGCCGTCTGCCAGCCCATATTAACGCCTGTCAGGGGTCAGCGTCAGCGTATACGCCGGCGCACCGGGCAGAAACGGGCGTGGCAGTCCCTCGACCCAGTCAGAATGGCCCTTATCGTAGAATTCAGACAATGGATGGCCGCTTTGGCCAGTCGGCATCTGCAACAGGCTCTGTGCTTCGTTGCCCGGCGATACCGAGAAGCGTTCCGACGCGCCAAAGCTTGCTCGTTGTGCCATCGGCAGATTTGAATCGCCGCTCAGCGGTTGTGCCGGCATATTCAGATAATCGCCGAACAACGGAATACTGCGGCTCAACGGGTGCCGGATTGCGGCGGTATTCACCTCGCCCCAGGTGCGGTCTGACAACGGACCGTCGAAATTTTCACGATAGTAATCAATGTTTTGTTGCACAGCGGCCAGCAGAAACTCATCCCAGTCAGCGTAATCGGCGGGCAGAAAGTGCTGTGGTCGCATCGACACCAGCGACCAGAGTGGCGCCTCAAACTGGTTGCTCTCGCGCAGGCGCACATCCTCACCGTAGGCTTCGCGGACGGGCCCTGTCAGGGCGTAGAACAAGCGCTTTTTAACCTCGACCCGGAACGCGCGCACCAACCGGTAGCCGACAGATTCCGGCGCGGCCCGCGGCACCCAGTTCTCGACCAGTCGCCGATACTCGGCAAGATCGGCGTTGCCCGCGACGGCCGCGTCATCAAGCGTCTGCAGTAGCAGTTCCCGCCAGCGCGTCAGGAACAAGGCACGATCATCAATCTGAATCGCCAGCATATCAGCGGGCGTAAAGCTCTCCTGTGCAAACAATCTGTCGCGAATCTGCTTTGCCCGCGCGCCCAGGTCGTATCCCCCGTCACCGATTATCCGCAACGCATCACCGTCTGCGACGCGCGCATTTGCGGTCCAGATTCGTCCGCTGGCCGGGTTAACAATACGCGGATAGTCGGCGCTCTCCACCCAACCTTGCCAGCCGGCCGTTTGGCTCCAGTCAGCCGGCAACTGCGCGTTGAAATCTGTCTTGCGGGGAATCTTGCCGGCGATAGTCCAGCCAATGTTTCCTTGCGAATCGCCAGTGACGAAATTCTGTGGCGGCATGCCCATGGTATTGGCGATATCGAGGGCTTCGAAAACGGAAGCTGCAGTTTCGAGCTGGACCAGGTTCAGATTGATCGCATCCGGTCGGTGCGCGATCCAGCTGACAACGACTTCGCCTTGCGGATATTCAATATCGTCCAGCACCGGGCCCCAGATCGTTTCGCGAATCTTCAGGCTGACTGGCTTCTGGCCTTTGACATTAATGACTTCGGTGTATTCGGTAAATTCGAGCTCGCCGTCGGGCGTGCGATACGTATTGTCCGCCGCGCCGCGCTGCAAAACGACGGCATCGGTGTAATCGCCCTGGCTGTTCGTGTACCCCCACGCGACGCGCGTATTGCTACCGGCAATCACGAACGGCGCGCCGGGCAAGGTGACACCGGAAACGTCCAGCGCCGGCTCACCATCGACGACCAGTCGTGCCCGGTAGTAGATATTCGGCGTATTCAACCCAAGGTGCATGTCATTGGAAACGATCGCGCGACCGTCCGCGGTCAGCGCGCCGGATACCGCCCAGTTGTTACTGCCCGGCAACGGCGGCTGGCCCTGTTCGTTCGCCGCCGGTGCCACATCCGCCACCGCGCGCAACGAATAGACATCGGTCGCTGGAATCGCGGCCACATCGCGCGCCGCACCCATTAAGGGTGCATCCCAGGGCGTACCTTGCGGGTACATCCAGTTGTATAACTCGAGCGGCAGGATGCTATGCGCCAGCCCGCGCTGGGTTTCTTTTACGGCCCGCGAATCATTTAGCTGCATGAACATCGCGTATACCGCAAGAATCGAGTCTTCGGCCTGCCAATCGGCGGGCTCGGCACCGAGCACGAAATACTCGAACGGGCGCGCGTTCAGTGACTCAAGTCCGGCATTCACGCCGTCGGCGTAGCGTCGCAGCAGCTCACGATCACTGTCAGTAGCCGCTTGCAAGACCGCTTTGGCGCGGCTCCGAAAGCGGTGAAAGCGATTGCGCCTGTCGAGATCAATCGTTGCTGTACCGACGATTTCGGACAGCTCACCCGCCGCCTGGCGCCGGATCATGTCCATCTGAAAAAAACGGTCCTGACCATGCGCAAAACCGGTCGCGAACGCCAGGTCGGTGCGATTACTGGCCGTGATCACCGGTATACCCGCAGCGTCACGCTTGATCGTTGCAGTATCCGCCAGGTTCACGGCAGCAATTTCGCCATCGAGCGGCGGCAGGCTGGCACGCAATGCCAGCCATGCAATGACAACAACAGCGACAAGCAGAATGGTAATGCCGCCCAGCAGACGCCAGATAATTTTCTTCATGAATCCGATTTGATTTGAATTACCGTCATCGAATTTGTACTGCCGGATATGCCGTCAAGGTCGCCCTTGGTCAGGATCGCGAGGTCGCCGACCTCAACCAGTTCATTCTTGAGCAGCGTGTCGAATATGTCCTGGTACAGGTTGCGCGGCTTGTCCGCATCAATTGCAAAACGCACCGGGTAGACGCCTCGATACATCGCAACCCGGCGACTCGTCGCAACGTGCGGTGTAAAGGCATAAATCGGCATATCCGAACGAATGCGCGACATCCACCGGGTGGTCGATCCTGATTCGGTCAGTGCAATAATGGCTTTTACCGACATGTGATTGGCCATGTACATCGTTGCCATCGCAATGCCTTCATCGACCTGGTGGAAATGGTCGTCCATGCGATGGCTTGTCCGGCTGACGGGTAGCGGAAATTTTTCGGCGCCAATCGCGATATCCCGCATCGCCTGTACCGCTTCGACGGGATACGCACCAACGGCCGTCTCCCCGGACAACATCAGCGCATCGGTGCCGTCCATGACAGCATTGGAAACATCCGACACTTCGGCGCGCGTTGGAATCGGATTCTGGATCATCGATTCCATCATCTGCGTCGCGGTAATCACAATCTTGTGGGCCTTGCGCGTTTTGCGGATCAGCTTCTTCTGGATCCCGGTCAGTTC
>TARA_R110002096_G_scaffold136909_8_pt1 | contig 47417 bp, 48 predicted proteins | sample TARA_R110002096 | Tara Oceans TARA_R110002096 (sample SAMEA4397295) | marine metagenome | biome: Polar Biome; feature: [DCM] deep chlorophyll maximum layer (ENVO:01000326); material: water (ENVO:00002006), including particulate matter (ENVO:01000060) such as... | depth 35 m
TATTGATTTAAATAGCTCAATTGAAATTGCTTAATTTAAAAAATTAATTTATAATCAAGCAGTTAAATCGATATAATTTTGTAATATTAAATTAATATATTGCTTTTATCGGACAACAATGATTTTTATACTATTTGATAATTATCAGATTAGTAATTGATAATTCTTAATCGTGTATTCTTACCTTCGCTTCTCAAAAAAATATAGACTTGGCAAAAGTAATTCCATTCAAAGCTTATAGAGCTTCTAGAGACAAGGTGCACTTAGTAGCATCACGTTCATACATCTCCTATTCAAAGAAAGCATTAATCTCTAAACTTGACGAAAACCCATATACATTTCTACACATTTTAAATCCGGAATACAAAACTCAAAAAAAGACGGAGGCAAATAGTGTTGAGCGTTTTGAAAAGGTAAAAACCAAATTTCAAGATTTCGTAGATCAAAAAATTTTGATTCAAGATGATGCACCCTCCTACTATATTTATCGACAAATAAAAGAAGGGCATGTTTACTTAGGCATTATTGCTTGCGCTTCAGTTGAAGACTATTTTAATCGAGTGATAAAAAAACACGAAGCAACCATCGCATATCGTGAAGAGATTTTTAAAAACTATTTAAAAACAGTTGAAATTAATGCGGAACCGGTTTGTTTTACCTACCCCAATCATTCAACCATTGATAAAATTACTCAAACTACAATCAAGAATCTGCCAGAATATGATTTCACTACCACCAACAAAGACCAACATACTTTTTGGGTCATCAACAATCAAGAAACTGTAAAACAACTTAAGCGTGCCTTCTCGGAAGTGGACTCAATTTACATTGCTGATGGGCATCATCGATCGGCTTCATCGGCATTGTTGGGTAAGGAATTGAAAGAAAGCAACCCAAATCACAAAGGCGATGAGGATTACAACTTTTTTATGGGCTATTTTATACCTGAAAAAGAATTAAAAATCTACGAATTCAACCGACTTATTACTGATCTTGGTCAACTTTCAACAAGCTCCTTTTTAACTCAAATCCAAAAAAACTTTGAAGTCACTGAAATAAACGCTTCAGAGTTTGTTCCAAAACAAAACCATGAAATTGGAATGTACTTAGAGGGAAAATGGTATTGCTTGATTCCAAAGAAAGAATTGTACGATGAAAAAAATGTAGTAGACAGTTTAGATGTTTCCATTTTAACCAATCATTTATTAGCGCCTATTCTAGGAATTGAAGATTTAAGAACCAATGAACGAATTTATTTCAAAGGTGGTTTAGATGGCGTTACAGGGTTAATGGCAGCTGTAAACAAGGGAAAAGCGAAAGTTGCTTTTTCACATTTTCCTGTCAGCATGCAACAATTAAAAGCAATTGCCGATGCCGATCAAATCATGCCACCAAAAAGCACTTGGATTGAACCTAAACTTCGAAGTGGATTAACTGTTTACAGAATAAATGAATTTTTAAATTTATGAGTATTGCCGAGAATCTTCAAAAAATAAAAACAAGTCTTCCATCTAGTGTTTGCTTGGTTGCAGTATCTAAAACAAAACCTGTTGAAATGATTCAAGCAGCTTACGATGCGGGTCAGCGTGTTTTTGGAGAAAATAAAGCACAAGAAATGCAAAGCAAAGCCGAGAAATTGCCAACTGATATTGAATGGCACATGATTGGGCATTTGCAAAGCAATAAAGTAAAATACATTGCTCCTTTTGTGCATTTAATTCATTCTGTTGACAAGCTCAGTTTACTTAAAGAAATCAACAAAAGAGCTGCTCAAAACAATCGAGTTATTGCTGTTTTGTTGCAAATTCACATAGCGAAAGAAGAAAGCAAATTTGGCTTGGACGAAACTGAACTTTTAGAACTATTTGAATCTGATAATTTTGCAGAATTTAAAAATACTCAAGTAGTAGGACTGATGGGAATGGCCACTTTTACAGAAAATACTGCGCAAATTCAATCTGAATTTAACAGCTTGAAAAGCCTTTTTGATGTTACAAAAAATAAATACTTTAAAACTGACTCCAACTTTTCAATTCTCAGTATGGGAATGAGTGGTGATTATGAAGTTGCAATAGAAGCAGGTTCAAACATGGTAAGAATTGGCAGTGCTATTTTTGGAGAAAGAGAGTAAAGTCAATTACGAATCTGTCAATTACGAATTGGAAACCAGTTTTTACAGTTTCAAATTTGGGTCATAACAATTAAATTCAAAGTTTAGTATAGAATCTTGCTTTACTAATTAACCGCAAAGAGCCCAGAGTTTTTCGCAAAAGAGCGCAAAGTTCACCCCATTCTTTTTTTTATAAAATTATTGATACAACCCTTAAGTCTAAAGCAAAGGCTTATGTTCGGACGGGCAGGAAGAAAAAGTGGAATTAAAATAAATCACTTAAAATTCCTACATTGATAGTGTTTTGATTCGTTTTTATGGAGTGATTAGAGAATCTAATACTGATTATTATTATAATTGTCACAAAAATGCTCCTTAATATATATATCGGCCTGTCTGCCGACAAAGGCAGGCATTATACTTACTAGCAAATTATATGAGACATTTAATAACTAAATGGGTATAACACTTATTCAGTGTTATTTTTTAACAGCATAGAAACATAGTTTATATGGCTAGAAGTTTTGCTTCACATAACTGTCGCTGTATCTAAATGTATTTCCATGCAATTCCTTTTCCTTCATAAAATGAAGAATAACTCTATGTTTCATGGTATCTTGCAGCCACTAAAAAAGCAACTGTGGATACTTTTGAAAAATTAAGCCTGTCAAGGCCACTATTAAATGCATTAGATGATTTGGGATTCGTTAGCCCAACTCCTATTCAACAAGAAGCCTTCCCAATTATACGATCTGGAAAAAATACCATTGGTATTTCGCAAACAGGTACCGGCAAAACACTTGCATTTATGTTGCCAATTCTTCAGGACTTGTCCTATTCAAAGCAACTAGCTCCAAGAATTTTAGTTTTAGTTCCCACAAGGGAATTGGTGCTTCAGATTGCAGAGCAAATTAAATTATTTAGTAAATACATTGACCTTAGAATTTTAGCAATTTATGGAGGAACCAATATCAATACTCAAAAAAGAGAAATAATGCAGGGTGTAGATATAATTGTTGCAACTCCCGGAAGGTTATACGACCTCGTTGCTGATGGTTCGTTGAAACTAAAATCAATAAAAAAACTAGTTATTGATGAAATTGATGTAATGCTTGATCTTGGTTTTAGGTTTCAACTAAATAATCTATTTGAGCTACTTCCTAAGAATCGTCAGAACATCTTATTTTCTGCAACAATGACAGAAGAAATTGATGAATTGATTCAAGATTTTTTTATTGCTCCAGAAAAAGTTTCAATCGCAGTTAGTGGAACTCCATTAGAAAACATCGAACAAAGCTGTTTTCCCGTTTCCAATTTTTACACTAAAATAAATTTATTGGCTTATTTGCTAAAAGACAAAGAAGAATTTTCTAAAGTTCTAATATTTGTTTCAGGCAAAGCAAATGCGGATACTGTTTTTGATAAATTAGGTGAAAGCCATGGAGAAGAACTAGGAATTATTCATTCAAATAAAACTCAAAATTTTAGACTAAAAGCCATACAAAAATTTGAAGAAGGTACTACTCGGATTCTAATTAGTACGGATGTAATGTCGAGAGGCCTAGATTTAGATAAAATATCTCATGTAATCAATTTTGATGTTTCAGCCTTTCCTGAAAATTACATACACCGAATTGGAAGAACAGGTAGAGCAGATCAAAAGGGAAAAACAATACTGCTCTTCACCCCAAAAGAAAAAGCCGCAAAAGAGGCCATCGAAAAATTAATGTCCTTTAAAATTCCAGAATTAAAATTCCCTGATGCTGTTTCCATTTCAAATCAGCTAACACATGCTGAACGACCTAGCGATTATAGTAAAAAAACCAAGATAGAAATTTAAAAGTACAAGAAGGTGGTGAGAGTTTCCATGAAAAGAAAGCAAAAAATAGAAAAACCAACCAAGGTGGCTCATACAAAAGAAAGCTAGCTGAGAAATACAAAAAACCTAAAACCAGAGGCAATCGAAAAAAGTAAAAATTGGACATTATTATATTGATCCATATAAGCTATTTATAAGAATTAATATTAAGTGAAAGCATTACAATTTTTTTTGTATAAAACAATTGAGTAAAAATAGAACAATCTATAAATTTTTGAAGTTCAGAAAGTTAAGTGTATTTTTAAATCAACACTCCTAATCAATCCCTCTTAATTTTAGGATACCAGTGTTTCTCAATTTCAGGATCAACTGGTGAAGGCGGATCCTTCATTTCCACATCTGGAAAAAGCTTGGTTTTAAACCCTTCAAAATCCTTTGCCCATGCTTTGTGCTGGTAAACACATACTGGCAAACAAATCGAACAATAATTGTGCTTAGCAAAATAAGGAAAACACTTGCCAGTATCTACCTTGTAACGATAATTCCCCAAGTGGTCTTTGCCTGCTTCCACAGAGCGTTCATCGGGAATGGCATTTGCAGGACAGTAAATTCTACAGGCTTTGCAATTGTCGCAAAACTTAGCAATTCCCGCGTCAATTGCTTGATCGATTTTTAAATCTAAATTAGTGATTACACTTCCTATTCGGAAAAGTGGCCCCATTTTAGGATGAATAATTGAACCATGCCTACCTAATTCGCCAAAACCAGCTTTTAATGCAAGCGGAATGTGCATCACATTACTATCGCCAATGGGGTGTTCAACAGTGCATTCATACCCCAAACTTCGTACATAATTTGCTAAACGGATGACTATTTCACCCAATGTAAAATAAATCCGTAAACATTCCACTGCAGAATCATGCGAAGGAACCTCCTGAAACTTTCGCCATAACATGCGTTGAGCAACTACAATGGCAAACTTTTCTTTTACTTCTCTTCCACGATAGATATCTGATGGTTCTATTTCAGCAATTCCAACTTCATCTGAACCAAGCGCTATGGCTTTTTCTTTAATTGCTTTTGCTGCAATTTCAGAACTTTTAAAAAAATATTTCTTAGTATTTACTTCGCCTATAAATTGAGGATGTTGAAACTCTTTGATTTGATTTAACCAATAATCAACTTCATCAATCTTTATTGTTCTTCCTCCAACTGAGGCATACCATGTGTCCCAATCGAATGCAAGTGGAGATTTTTCTGAAGCTTTCATTCAATAAAGGTAGCATTTTCAACTTGCTTCACTACCAAATAAAAAAATAATTGGTTTCTAGTTGCAAAATGTGTTTTTTTTCAGAACTAATAAAATCGCTGTTTCTACTGACTAGTGCTATTTGAATTTTTTGACTATTCTTCATTAATTTACCTATGCCAGTAATAAATCTATTTTCCAATTCTTCTCCTGTTTTATTTAAACTCAATACCAATTCATTGCCTAAAACTAAGTAGAGCTCTCCAACGTCTAAACTTTCACCCTGAATTGGAAAATCGTTACTAAATTGATAACGCAATCTTAATTCAAATTCATTTTCAAATATTCGCTCTTCTAATCGAATTCTATTGGTAATTCTCAATGCCTTCAATTTTGAAATAAAAGCAAACTGCTGTGTAATTCGATGTTCAAATCCCCTTTCACTATCAAAAGGATCAAGACTTCGATACATGTATCCTAAACTCATTTTTCTTTGATTAAAAAGTGAATAGGTAAGAAATCCTCTAATTTCCATTCGATCAGATCGAGTTGAAAGATTTTCAGAATTGTACTCATTAAATCTTGTTCGCTCTAAAATTTGGAGGTTTAATGCCCACTTAGAATCAAATTTACGAGTTCCTGAAATGCCCTTTTCCCATCGAAAAGAAGGGGTTTGAGCCGAAATAGTTGCAGTAAAAAAAGTAATTATTAAAGACCCGATTAAACGACTAATATAAAATGATATCGTCATCTCGCTGAATGATTTTTCGTTTTTCTAGTAATTCTCCTTTTTCGTTAAAAATGAATTCAAAAAATTCAGCTGAATTCGTTTCTTTTTGCATTACCTCCACTTCAAGTTCATAACGAATAATTAAGTCATCATCTTTTTCAAGAAAATCTTCTACAAATTCAATATCATCTTCAGACTCACCATCATCTTCGACCTCTCTGTTGTATTGAATTTGAGTTTTTCTAATCTTACTTCTTTTATAAGAATTGTCCAAATAATCGATTATAGTTTTTTTAATATTATTCGAAAGTTCTTCAAAATCATAGAGTGATTCAATATCAACTAGATCTCCTTCATTTGTGAATTTAATACTCAGGTTTTTTGATTTGAAAAGCAATTTTAATTCATAGAAATAATTGCTTCCATCAAACTCTCGGTAATACTTTTCATTTTTTGAATGCTTTAAAAACGGTTGAAGCAATTCAATACTCTGTGTAGGAAAATCTTCTTTATTGATTCTTTTTTCAAACTCATACTTCGTATCTTCCTGACTATATGAAAGAAGTGAAATAGTTAGAATAAAACTAAAAAGTAAATGTGCTTTTAGGTTTGGAAACCGTATCATGTTTCAAAATTAATTAATCTCAAGTTATGCTTTAGAAAAATGAAAAACTATCAATTCATGAGCGAATATTTCACGCTTTTAGAAATCAGTCAAGCTAAGTACCTTTGCAATCTAAAACAGTACAATGAAGGAAACTGCAGATGAGATAAAAAACATATTAAAAGACTTGACTTCCAAGAACAACGAAAGAGTATTGGAGGCTATTGAAAAAAACAGGAAACATGGAAATGCTGAAACATTTGCTTCCATGCTCAATACCTTAAAAGAAACCGATGAACCGGAGATTGAAACTGCAATAATTGCATTTTTATACGATTTAAAAGACGAGAATAGCATTCCTATTTTAATTGAAGCAATCGAAAATCCGGAAATGAGTTTTTACCAATCATTTCTTGTTGCTGCTTTTTGGCAATCGGCAATTGATGGCTCAGACTATATAAAAGTATTTGTTGATGCTGCAATTAAGGGAGACTACATGACTACCTTAGAAGCTTTAACGGTGGTAGAAAATTTTGATGCTACTTTCAGTGCATCTGATTTACTTGAATATGAAACAGACCTCAACCATGCAGCAGACGAAGAAGCGGATGAAAATAAAAAAGTACTATTAATAAGCATGGCTGATGCAATTAGAAATTTACCAATTGAAGGAGAATAATGGCAGGAAGTAAATACGAAAGTCTAAAACAGAAACTAAACGAAGTTGGAGAATGGCCAAGGGTTTATTTATTCAAGTTCATTATCCCTTCTGACAATAAAAAACTAGCCCTTGTAGAAGCTTTGTTTGGACCAGAAGCTCAGGTTTTGATCAAGCAATCTAATAAAGGCAATTATGTTAGTTTAAGTGCTAAAGAATTAATGTTAGATGCAGATGGCATAATTGAACGTTATAAAAAAGCAGAACAGATTGAAGGACTGATTGCTTTATAATTCTTTAATATAATTAGTTATTAACTAAAGATTTAAAAAGAATGAAGAGACAGTTATATAAATTGACATTTATAACGTTGACTTGCTTTATAGGACTGTCAAGCTGCTCTACAATTTTTTCAGGGATATACGGAATTAAAAAAATAAAAACCGTTGATGAAAATACGATTCTTCGTTATTCCAAAAAGTACAATATCCCTTTAGCCGATAGTTACGAATTAGACACTGCGTACAATGCCTTTTTAAATTCTCTTGACACAACTAAATATAAAACACAAATCAACAATCACAATCAGCCTTTGCAAGCGCTATACTATGGCAAGACGAGAAAATTACTGTCTTTTCAAGTAAATTGTTATGCAGGTGGTTTTCCAAATTTGAATTGGGACAGAAATGAAATCATGTCTTCATTTCCACCCAAACATCAATCAACTTTAGACAGTATAGTGCCATTTGAAACACAATTGAAATACATGAAACCGTTATCTAAAACAGAAGGTTTTATAGAGAGTAGCTACGACTATGTTATTATCGTCTATTGGAACAGATTCATGGGTAGACAAAGCAAGCGGCTTATTCAACTTGTTCAAAATAACAGTGAACTTGTGACAGATAAAAAAGTAAAGATTATTTATGCAAATACTGACAACATTTTTGCAATAAATGAAGTACAATTGAAACTTTAATTGAGAAGAATAAAACTATTTTGAGAGTATTTAATCCTCAATTTTTGATTTTAATGGATGTCTTAATCCTTCCATCTTATTTACTCTTGCTTTTATAGAGCCAACTAAAATAGGAGTTTCGATCAAAAGTGGTACTCTATTCTCATCGTCAGTTACCCAAACTGTCATGTCTTCTCCAGCATTAAAGATAGTTCCTTCAATTAATAATGGTGAAAAAACAATGCAGTTAAAAGTTCCCACTCCTTTCACTTTGAGTTCTTTTTTCCCCAAATACCTGATGTAACTATCGTGAGATTCATTGTCAATAAAAATCTTAATAGGTATGCGGTCATTAATTTTTGCTTCAGAAAAATCAATGTTTCTTGCTTGATAAATCATTGTTAGCACATCGAAGTTACAATCGTCAGGCATGGCAACGGTATCTTTTACCATTGGTTGGTCTTTTGCAAGTTTTCTTAAACTTATCACCTTATTTAAATTGTGGTTGAAAACATAGTCTTCATAAATGAAAGTACTGCCTTCGTTAACTTCCCTTTTAAATCTTAGTGGTTTAAATGTTTTTACGCTTGTATATGCTTGGTAATGATCTCGAACCTTATAAATCCAATCGTATTTTTTAAAGGTTCGGCCATAACTATCAAAATGATAGTACAACTGATTACTAATTTTTGTAGAATCTACCTTAAAGTAGACTTCTCCTGCACTTACCCATACTCCTGCTAAGTAGTAATAAATCACATAGTCAATCCGCTCTCCTATTGAAAAACTTTTGTTGACCGAATTGCATTCTTGGCCTTGAGTATTCAGTGAAAGATTGAGAATAAATAATAAAATAACTGCTTTCCGCATAGGTCACTTTTAACAGCCAAAGTACTTTTAAGTTTCATACAAATTTTGCTAACACATGTGGACATACTGATAATTCGAATTAAATAACCTTCAAAATAATAAAACGTATTATTTTAAACTAATTTTGAACGCAATGGACTTTGAGTTAAAAGGAGACTATATTGAATTGATTAAGCTTTTAAAAGTGACAGGCATTGCTGAAACTGGAGGCATTGCTAAAATGATGGTTGCAAACAATGAGGTGTTATACAATGGCAACTCAGAAGAAAGAAAACGTTTAAAAGTTAAAAAGGGAGACCAAATCAAAGTTGGTGAAATTGAAATAACCATTATTTAAATTAAAATTTATGCTAAAACTGTTAACCTCTTTTCTTTGCTTTTATATTGCATTTATTAATCTGAATATTGTTTATGGTCAAGGACAAGGAAGCACAAATAGCATAGAAGTGGCTCAAGTCTCATCTCCAGTTGCAAGTTTCAACTATCAATTAAATGATTCAGTTGATTTAATTGTTCGAATAAGAAATGTAGGTCCGAATGCATTAATTGCAGGAGATCAATTCAAAATTACTTACTCTATTGCTAACAGTGACTCAACCTATTCTAGAGATACACTCCTTCAAGTAGGGACTCCTATGCCGGTTGGGCGTTTTTTACAATATACTTTACTTGAAAAATTGGTTTTGGATAATGCCAGTAATTTCTCAGTTTGCGCAGACGTAAAAGGAACTATTTTATATCCAAGCAACACTAACAAATTTCCTTCAGCTTGTAGTTCTTTTATTGTCGGTATAGAAAAAGTAATGCCAAGTGTTGAATCAATTTTTTATACGAATGGGAGGTTGAATTTTAAAATCAATCATCATTCTGAACTAAAAGCATACATTTTTGATCTTACTGGAAGACAATTGGCTGAAAAAACCATTCAACCTCACCAGAGACAAAGCATTGATCTTGTTAATCCTTCCAAAGGTTTTTACTTTTTAAAGCTTATAGACAGAACTGGAAATAGTGCCATCACCAAATTTGTCATTAATTAATCAATAAATCAGGTATTTATTCACTCTCTTAAATTCAGTATCTGACCACTTTTCTGAAACCACAAAATTGATTATCATTGTTTTGTAAGCTCTTTGTTCGAAAAAATGATCTATCACTTCTTTAACAGGCGTTCTTAAACGACTGTTGAAACTGAATGAAGCATCAAACAAATAAGATAATGCTTTTTCATTAACAATATTCAATCTTTTTAGAGCTTTTGCAGCATTCACCCGAGTTAGAAACTCAAATGAATTGGAAGTGTAATCCACAAGTTCATTCAAAACTTTCTCATCTTGACTAATACTATATGCCACTTCTAACCATTTAATTCTAACATTGTGAGACCTATTTCCAATTACATTTTTTGTCAATTCCAAATACTTCTCTGTCTCGGCAGGACGATAAAAAGTTAGTAAATCCAATGCTTTTTCAATTACATTATAGGAACTGTCTTTTAAAAGTTGAACATAAAAAGGCTCCAATTCGTCAGAAATTCTAACCGTACTTTCAAGCAAAGTCATTTTTACTTCAGTAGTGTCTTCTTTTACAGCTTGCTGGATAAGTTCTTTGGCCATGTCATTCATCAGAGGAACATAATTCGCAATGATTAATGACTTTATTGCATGAAACTCTTCTGAGCTATAAATTTCCTTCATAAATGCATCTTTCTCAGGAAAGTCAGTAGCCATAAGTGCTTCAACTGCATCGTATCTATCTAGAAGATTATTCGCTTTTTCTGCTTGAGCAAGTAACATTGAAAGTGATTTTTTAAAAGTAACCTTCTTCATCACTTCCGCATTTGGATCAAAAAGCACATAATCAATTTCCTTTCCTTCAGGAATATCAAAATTCACAAGGTGACTCTCATTTTCTATCCAAACTTTCTTAGTGGAATTACTTCCATCCTTAAAGTGCACCTCAAAATCGATGGGCATTTTAAAAAGTCCAACCAAATTGTTTCGTTCATGAACTTGCTTCACAAAAAACGTTACTGATTTTGGTAATTCTATTAACTCAACTTGATAGTGAGGCTCTCCCCCTTTTTTAATCCATTCTTCCCAAAACCAATTTAAAGAAAGACCTAATCGTTCATGAAATGCTGTTAAAAGATTATCACTGTCAACATTGCCATAGGCGTGTTTTTCTAAGTAATGCTTTATTCCTGCATTAAATTGCTCTCTCCCAACAACGTATTTCAACATTTGCAAAACAAATGCTCCTTTAGGGTAATGCCTAACCGTTCCTGCCTGACTGTGTGCCAAAGGTTTAAAATCTGTTTCTGAAGCCTTCAATGCTTGATTGTTGTAATTGCGGCGCACCCAATCAAAATGCTCCTTTCCAAAATATTCTTCTTGGGCCATTAAATCGTAATGAGTAGCAAAACTTTCCTGTAACCAATGATGTGCGCTTGCCCTTGCTGTAACCATATCACCAAACCACTGATGTGCTAATTCATGAGCATTTACTCGCACATAATTTCGATCTAAAAAAGAACGGCTATTGACCAAATAAAAATCTCCAAAAATTGTAGCTGTGGTATTTTCCATGGCTCCATACATAAATTCTTGCACAGGAATTTGAGCGTAAGATCTCCAAGGATAAGGAACACCAATTTCCTTTTCAAAAAAATCAAACATTTCTACTGAAAATCGATAAGTCGGCTCAACATGATCTTTCTCACCTGGATAATAATAGAAATACATAGGCACTCTCGATTTAGATTTTTTGGTTTCAATTTCATATTCACCAATGCCCAGCATTATTAAATAAGTGGAATGTGGTTGGGAAATTTTATAATGCCACAACTTCTTGCCATCTGACATTTTTTTCTCTTTCAATTTTTCTCCGTTTGATAATACTTTGTATTTTTCATCAAACTCAATAAGCATTTCAGATATTACTTTGTCGTTTTTCTCATCATACATCGGTATCCAATGGCGATTATCTATCCCCTGGCCTTGTGTCCAAATTTGTTTTCTACTTCTATTCGTTTCATCGTCCCAACCTACAAAATAAAGTCCTTTTGAAGGATTTGCTTCATAACTTATTATCAATTGATGTTTGGAATTCCAATTTAGTGGCTTTTCGAAAAGAATAGTAACTCCCTTACTTTCAATTCTGTATCTTACCTCTTTCTCATTTAATAGAATTGATTTAAATCGAATATTTACAGCATCTAAAAAGAGAGTATCGATTTCTTTTTGCAGCACCGTAAAATCTTCAGTTACTTTTCCAATCACCAATTTCTCTTCAGGCACAAAAGAAACTTCCAATTTTAAATGAGTAAAATCTACTGATTGCTCTCTAGGTACTAGTCCTTCATCTTCATAATAATTTCTTGTACTTACTTGAGCTTCGGCAAAAAAAGCAGTGAAAAAAAATGCGAATAAGGTTATCTTAAAGTTCATCATGGTAATAAGTTTTTGCTTTATCTCTTAAATTATAGGAAGAGCTCATAACTTCTCCATAAGCTCCTACTGTTCGAATAGCTATTAGATCTCCTCGTTCAGTTTCGGGCAATAAAATTGATTTCCCAAAGCAATCTGAAGATTCGCAAATAGGCCCGACAACATCGTATTTCGTGTTGGCATCAAGGTGTTTTTTAGTCAAATTCTCAATTTTATGATAGGATTGATATAGTGCGGGGCGAATTAACTCCGTCATTCCTGCATCTAAAATTGTAAAGTTGGTATTGATTCCTTTCTTCACAAAAAGAACCCTTGAAATCAAAGAAGCAGATTGAGCAATGATCGACCTGCCTAACTCAAAATGCAATTCTTGACCTGGAGCCAATTGAACAAACTCTTTAAATATATTGAAGAAAGATTTGAAGTCGGGAATCAATTCCTCATCGGGTTCCAAATAATTAACTCCCAAACCACCACCAACATTTATGTGTTCTAAATCAAATCCTCTTTCTCTAAAAGCAGCTTGCAATTCATTCACTCGATTGCATAAGTTTTTAAACACTGACAAGTCAGTAATTTGAGAACCTATGTGAAAATGAATTCCTCTTAAACGAATGTTTTTCAACTTTGGCAATAAATCAAATAACTCATCCAATTCCCAATAGTTGATTCCAAATTTATTTTCTTCTAAACCAGTTGTAATGTATCGATGTGTTTTAGCATTTACATTGGGATTTAAGCGAATAGCAACATTTGCAGATTTTTGCATCGTACCTGCTATTTCATCAATTACCTGAAGCTCAGGTAGTGATTCTACATTGAATGTAAAAATAGCTTGTTCAATTCCATAGCGAATCTCAGCATCAGTTTTTCCAACTCCTGCAAAAGCAATTTCATTGGGAGAAAAACCTCTTTCAATGGCTTTTTTAATTTCATTTCCGCTCACACAATCAATTCCCAAACCATGACTTTTGATTAAATCCAACACCCGATTATTGGCATTGGCTTTTATGGCATAATGAACTTTAAAAGGCTGATCCGAAACACACTTTTTAATTAACTGCAGCGTGTTTTCGAGTACATTTAAATCGTAATAAAAAAAAGGTGTTTCGAGATTTTGAAACTGTTTTAACACCGGTGATTCGTGAAGATTATTCATGGATAAATAGCTTATTCAGTGCTTGTAAAGTTTTAGTTTTGTCAGAGGTATTCACCAAAAAGGAAATGTTGTGATTGCTGCCTCCATAAGAAATCATGCGAATGGGTATGTCTTTTAACACACTAAATACTCTATGCGCCACACCGGTATCTTTTTTAATAAAATCACCAACCACACAAATGATTGATTGTTCGTGATCAACCTCTACAACACCATATTTTTCTAACTCTCTAGAAATTTCTTTTAAATTACTTTGATCGTCAATGGTCACAGAAACTGCAACCTCAGAGGTAGTAATCATGTCAATTGAAGTTTTGTACAATTCAAAAATTTCAAATACTCTTCTAAGAAAACCATAAGCCAAAAGCATTCTACCCGAATTAATTTTAATGGCTGAAATTCCGTCTTTCGCAGCAACTGCTTTAATACCACCACTTGAATGTTTTGAAGTGATAATAGTTCCGGGCAACTCAGGTGAAAGTGTACTTTTTAATCTAACGGGAATGTTTGCAGTTTTTGCAGGCAAAATACTTGATGGATGCAGAATTTTTGCGCCAAAATAAGCCAATTCTGCTGCCTCATCGAATGATAATTCTTGAATAGGATTAGTTTGATCTACAACACGTGGATCATTGTTGTGCATCCCATCAATGTCTGTCCATATTTGAACCTCATCTGCTTTTAAAGCAACGCCCATCAAAGAAGCAGAATAATCGCTTCCACCTCTTTTTAGATTGTCGATTTCTCCGTATACATTTCTGCATATAAATCCTTGCGTAATAAAAATTGAATGAGATTTTCTTTCCTCCATCAAGCGATTTAAATTCTCTTTGATGTAAAAGTGATCCGGTTCTAAATCTTTGTCAATTCGCATAAATTGCAAAGCTGGAAGCAAACATGAATTCTGCCCAATTTCTTCTAAATAAAGCTGAAATAATGCCGTACTCAACAACTCACCTTGAGCTAAAACAGCTTTTTCTTCATGAATTGTAAAAGAATCTTGAGTAAAAGCTTGTAAAAAGTCAAAATGGGAATTAATCAATGCTGTAGCATCTTCTTTCTTATCGCTTTCAAAAAGCTCGTCAACAGTTTTAAAGTACTTTAACCGAAGTCCTTCAATTAAGTTGGATGCAATATCATTTTCTTTCTTAAATAAATAGGAAGCAATCTCAACCAAACTATTGGTAGTGCCCGACATTGCGGAAAGAACCACCAACTTCTTATCTTCACCCTGAATAAGCTGTGCAACAGCTTTCATTCGATCTGCTGAACCAACAGATGTGCCTCCAAACTTTAGTATTTTCATTTCATTTTTTTAGGTCGCAAAGATATTAAATGCTCAGTCTGTGCAAACATTTAGGTTAAGCAATATTAACTTAATGAAAAGTTGAGAGAATTTTAATAAACCTTGAATTTAATTAAGTTTGTCAGCCAAATTAAAAAAACTAAATGTTTAGCTTACTCAAAAAGGAATTACAATCATTTCTTGGATCGCTAATTGGTTACATTGTCATTATTGTTTTCCTTACAGTTGTGAGTCTGATAATTTGGGTTTTTCCTAGCGATTCAAACATTCTAGATAATGAGTATGCAAGTTTAGCCCCTTTGTTTAGCATTGCTCCTTGGGTATTCATGTTTTTAATTCCGGCTGTCACTATGCGGCTTTTTGCTGATGAAAATAAAAGTGGCACCATTGAGTTATTATTAACCAAACCACTCACTGATTTACAAATAATTATCGCAAAATACTTAGCTGGTTTTTTATTGGCTTTGTTTTCTTTATTGCCAACACTAATTTATTACATCACTGTATATCAACTTGGCTCACCAGTTGGAAATATAGATTCCGGGGGAACAATGGGCTCTTATTTTGGGCTTTTATTTCTTGCTTCAGGCTTTGTTGCAATTGGTCTTTTTGCTTCTGCACTTTCTGACAATCAGGTTATCGCATTTATCATAGCAGTATTTATTTGCTTTTTCGCTTATATAGGATTTGATTTCATTTCCTCTTTATCACTTTTTGGCTCAGTAGATCTATTTATGATTAAACTCGGAATCAGCGAGCATTATTCTTCTATGAGCAGAGGCGTTATCGACAGCAGAGATGCGCTTTATTTTTTCTCTCTAATTGCATTTTTTATTATGCTGACTAAATTAAAATTAAGCAGTAGAAAATGGTAAAAAATAAAGCAAAATACAATGATTTAATTGGCTTCCTAATTGGCTTAGGCGTATTAGTATTAGTTAATTTAATCAGTTCAGTAGTTTTTTATCGAATTGATTTAACTTCCGAGAAAAGGTACTCCTTATCAGATGCTACAAAAGATGTCATAACCTCTATTGAAGGGGAACTTTTAGTGACAGTTTACTTAGAAGGAAATTTCCCCGCAGCCTTTAAACGCTTGAGAAATGAAACCAAAGAAATGTTGGATGAATTTCGAGCATACTCTGGTGGACAAATTGATTTTGAATTTATAAATCCTTCTGCTCAGCCTGATTTTAAAGAACGAGATTTAGTTTATAAAAACTTGTATAAAAAGGGCTTGCGTCCAACAGACTTAAACATTACTGATGATGATGGAGTATCTAAAAAAGTAGTTTGGCCTGGAGCCATCATGAGTTATCAGGAAAAAGAAGTTGCCGTTCAACTTTTAAAAAGCAATTTTGGCGCAGCTCCTCAAGTGGTTTTGAACCAGTCAATAGAAAGTCTAGAATACGAATTGGCTTTTGGAATCAAAAAGTTGATAACGCCCTACATGCACCGCATCGGGTTTATTGAAGGCCATGGTGAATTGAGTAAATATGAAACCGCTGACATTATTGGTTCTTTAAGAGAATTCTATGATGTTGAACGCGTTAAAATAGATGGAAATATCAATAGCTTGGCAAATAGAATTTACCTCAATGCCGATAGTACAAAAGCTAAAATTTCAAATTATTTTGATGCCATTATTATTGCTGAACCCGATTCAGCTTTTAGTGAAAAAGATAAATTTATTATCGACCAACACATCATGTATGGTGGAAAAGTTATTTGGTTGATCAATCAAGTGGAAGCCAACATGGATAGCTTGAAAGGAAAGAACACACTTTTAGCTATTTCTAAAGAATTAAATTTAGATGATCAGCTTTTTAAATACGGTGTTCGAATTAATCGTGACTTAGTTCAAGACTTGCAAGCAGCTCCAATCCCTGTTGTTAGCGGACAATTTGGAAATCAAGCTCAAACACAATTATATCCATGGTTATACTACCCTTTACTTTTCAGTAAAAACAACCATCCTATCAACAAAAACATGGATGTTGTGAAGGTAGAATTTGCCAATAGCATCGAACTTGTTGGAAATAATTCACTTAAAAAAACAGTTATTTTATCTACTTCTGATAACACTAAATTGGTGAAAGCTCCAACTCGAGTAAGCTTAAACATGTTGAGCTACACACCCCCTGTAGAACAGTTTAAACAAAAAAATATTCCAATTGCAGTTTTAGTAGAAGGTGAGTTTGAGTCTGTATTTGCAAACCGTTTACCACCCAATATTATCAATGCAGCAGAATTGCAGTACAAAAATAAAAGCCCCGTTACACAACAGTTATTTATTTCAGACGGAAGTGTAATTAGAAACCGTTTCAATGAGAAAACAAATGAGTTTTATGCGCTTGGATTTGATCAATTTACCAAGCAGGTTTATGGAAACAAAGCTTTTTTCTTGAATGCTGTGAATTATATGGTAGATGATACCGGTTTAATCTTATCGAATAATAAAAGCTTTAAAATTCGATTGATGAACGGTCAAAAAATCGACCAAAACAGAATTCTGATTCAAGTTTTAAATACTGCTGTTCCAATTGCACTCATAATCTTAATTGGACTAATATTGTTCTATTTAAGAAAACGAAAATACACTGTTTAAAATATGAAAAATCTCATTGGCACTATCCTTCTCGCTATTTTATTAGCAATAGCTTATTTTGTTTTTATTGCAGAACCTAAAGAAGCTAGCAGAGAAGATTTTAAAGACTTTGCTATCGAAGATACAGCCTCCGTTGATAAAATTTTCATGAGTCAACCAAATGGCAAAAAACTATTATTGGCAAGAGCTGAAGATGGTGTGTGGATGGTGAATAATAAATTTCCAGCAAGAAAAGATGCTGTGGATTTGATTTTAACTACGCTGCACGATATTAAAGTTAGTGGCCCAGTATCGACTGAAACTTTCGAACACGTTGTAAAAAGACTCGCTTCAGGGTCTACAAAAGTAGAGTTTTATAAGGGTAATGAAAAACCCGAAAAAGTATGGTATGTAGGTGACCCAACTGCAAGTCGTTACGGAACTTATATGCTACTAGAAAAAGATAAGAGAAAATCAAAAAACCCATATATAACTCACCTTCTTATGGAAAGAGGCTCTTTAAACTCTCGCTTTTTCTTAGATCCAATACTTTGGAAAGACAGAGTTGTTCTAAAATTAAATCCTGAGAAAATAAAGTCTATTGAAGTAAAGCATTTCTATGATACTGCAACATCATTTAGAATTAAACAACCACAACTAGGACAGTTTACCATTGAAAACTTAAAAACAAAAGAAGTCAAGCAACTCAATAATGAAATAGCAGTAACTTACCTTAAAAGATTTGAATCAATTTATTATGAATACATTGACGTAAAAACTAAAAAAGAAGAATTGGATTCTATTTATACTTCCATACCCAGACACGAAGTAACCATTTTAAGCGAAAATGGGAAAACATATAAAGTTCAATCATTTAATATGCCTGTTGCAAAAGAAGCAACATTAGAGGGAAAACCTATAAATTATCACCCTGAGAGAATGTATTGTTTTAGTTCTGAATTAGGGAATGAAACACACCCAATTGTACAAAACTTAACATTCGATCCATTAGTGCCTCCTTTAGAGCAATTAATCTATTCAACAAATGTTGAAAAGTAAATTTTAATTCCCCTTAAAAACCCCTTTCAAATAACATAAATTTGTTTGCTATTCTAAAATCAAACAAAGATGAAATTTATAGTATCCAGCACTTCGCTACTCAAGCAACTACAAAATATTAGTGGAGTTTTGAACAGCAACAATTCTCTACCAATATTGGATCATTTCCTTTTTGAACTAAAGGAAAATAAATTGCAAATCACAGCTTCTGATTTGGAAACAACGATGTTGACAAATGTTGTTGTTGAATCAAAAGAAAGTGGAATTATTGCCTTGCCTGCAAAATTGCTTTTGGATACCCTGAAATCTTTGCCAGACCAACCAATCACTTTTAAAATTGATGTTGAAAAACTTGGTATTGAAATCAGCAGTGATTTTGGAAAATACAAATTAAGCGGTCAAAAAGGTGACGAATTTCCTAAAACTCCTACTGTTGAATCACCTTCTAAATTAAAAGTAGGTGGAGAACTGCTTTTCAATGCAATTGATAAAACGATTTTTGCAAGTGGAAATGATGACTTAAGACCTGTAATGTCAGGAGTTTACTTTCAACTTTCTAAAGACGGTTTGATTTTCGTAGCAACGGATGCGCACAAGCTTGTAAAATACAAAAGAACTGACGCAAAAGCGGATAAAGCATCCGACTTCATTATGCCTAAAAAGCCTTTAAACCTTTTAAAGAATATTTTAAGCTCAATGGATGACCAAGTTGAAATAGCTTACAATGAAACAAATGCTTCTTTTTCTTTTGAAAACATCAATTTGATTTGTCGTTTAATCGACGGAAAATATCCAAATTACGAAGCAGTTATCCCAAAAGAAAATCCAAATAAACTCACAATTGATAGAAGTTCATTCTTAGGCTCAATCAAACGTGTAAGTATATTTTCAAGTAAAACAACTCACCAAGTTAAACTTAAAATTAGTGGAAGTGAATTGCTATTATCAGCTGAAGACGTTGATTTTAACAATGAAGCTAATGAAAGACTAACTTGTCAGTTTGACGGTGATGACATGGAGATTGGTTTCAACTCTCGTTTCCTAATTGAAATGCTCAACAACATTGACTCTGAAGTAGTAAACATCGAAATGTCTGCACCAAATAGAGCAGGCATTCTAAGTCCGGCAGATAAGACTGAAGAATATGAAGAAATTCTAATGTTGGTAATGCCAGTGATGTTGAATAGCTAATCGGGGCTATATTTTTAGCTTTTCTGGAATTCATTTTTAAACAACAAAATTAATTGGTGAATCGTATTTTTGCGCCATGCTAAAAGAATTATGCGCCATTCATGCTCCTTCAGGTTCTGAAGCCAACATGAAAGACTTCCTGTTAAAATACATTGAGAAAAATTCCTCAAAATGGAAAGTTCAACCAACAATTAAACATGGAAAGGAATTTCAAGATTGTTTAATCTTAGAATTTGGCAAACCAAGAACAGCGATTTTTGCACACATGGATTCGGTGGGTTACTCTGTTGGTTATGATAATGAACTTTTAAAAATCGGTGGTCCAAAGGCAAAGGAAAGTACAAGTTTAGTTGGTGAAGACCGCCATGGCATGGTTGAAGGAAACCTTCATTATGAAATAGAAGAAGAAGATGGAGAAAGCCGAGTTATCAAAACCAAACTTATTATTGACCGAATCGTTGAGCGAGGCACGACACTTTGCTATAAACAAGATTACCTAGAAACCGATGATTATATTCAGTCATGCTATTTGGACAATCGATTAGGAATTTGGGTGGCACTTAAAGTAGCAGAGACATTAGAGAATGGCGTAATTGTATTTTCTGCTTGGGAAGAAGTTGGTGGTGGAAGTGTAGGTTATTTAAGTAAATACATCTACGAACAATTAGCTATTCAACAAGCTTTAATTGCTGACATCACTTGGGTAACTTCAGGGGTAAAACACGGAAAAGGAGTGGCAATTTCTATGAGAGATTCAGGAATACCTAGAAGAAGCTTTATTGATCAAATAATTGCGCTTGCTGAAAAGTCAAAAATCAAGTTTCAACTAGAAGTAGAAAGTGCCGGAGGCAGTGATGGAAATGCGATTCAAAGAGCTCCTTATCCGATTGATTGGTGCTTTATTGGAGCTCCTGAAGACAATGTTCACATGCCCGACGAAAAAGTACATAAAAAAGACATTGACAGCATGATAGCCCTCTATGAGTATCTAATGAAACATTTATGATTGGGAGAAGGACTAAAAACAAGAAGCATGTTAAACATGTAGGTCAAGAGATCCCTCTTAGAAATACTGATAGTTTCATAGTATTTACAGTACTCGCTTATTTTGCATCCTTTTTTTACATTATTGAACTATTTCCAAGCCTCGACTTAAGCATTTTTCAGCTCTTTCAATTTTTCTCTCTCTTTCTAGGACTTAGCTTTATCATTCCCATTAAAATTTATCGCAAGTTTTTTGCGCTTAGCTTTTATGAGTACTTGCTTTTTAATATTTTATCTTTCTCTCCTGTTTTAATTATGGGAACATTTATCTTAAACACAAATTTCAAAGGAGCTACTTATATTGAATCGTATAAAATTGAAAATAGAGAACGGCTAGAATACCAAACAATTTACACTTTAGAAGAAAATGCTTACCAAGACAAAGAATATTTGCGAAGCATAGGCGAAAAAGAAGAAGTTGAAATAAGAGGAAATGAAAATTTGGCGATTTACTTCTCAAACGGCCTGTTTGGAATTCGAATTATCGAGAAAAAGAGAGTGTATTAATTGAAAATCAAACTTCATTCGTTCAACTGGAATAAACATTTGATAGATTATACCATAAAAAAGATATGGAACATTAAGCACAGTTTTTTCTTAATTCTCTTAATCTGTAACTAATCAGTTCGCTATTTCACTCTTTACCTAATATTTAAAACTAAAACCACATAGAAACACAGATTTTTATTATTGCTAATGTTCCGATGTTTCTAGTATAATAGTTGCATTCAATTAAAAATAAAGTAGTTCATAGAAAAGAACTTTTAAAAATAGTGATAGTGATCCTTATGTAAAGCGAAGCTTCTAATTTTTTTTTAGTTTTTACAAGCTATGTTACTATGTGATTAAAAACAATACTGATTAGTTACCTTCATCTTAATGGTTCAAAAAAACCCTTATTCACCTTTAATCGGAAGACAGTTAGATTATTCTTTATTAAAATCCTTAATAGCTTCCCATATCAAATCGTTCTCATAGCCTTTTGAAAGCAGGTAACGAACAATTTTTGATTTTTCGTAATCAGACATAGAGGCACTGAACTTTTTCAGTTTTAGTAAGTGTTTAATATTATCAAAATACACCTCTTCGTCAATTTCCTTAAAAGCTTCTTGAATCAAACTTTGATCAACCCTTTTCGCTCTCAAAGCAGCACTTATTTTATACCTTCCCCATCTCTTAATTCGAACTTTACCACTTACAAAAGCTGCCGCAAATCGATTTTCATTTAAAAAATTTTCCTCTTTTAAAAATGCAATAACTTTACGCTTATCATCAGCTGAAATTAAAAAAGTAGCTAACTTTATTTGTACCTCAAAGTCAGAGCGTTCACTGTATGAACAGTACTGCATCATTTTTTTAAGAACTTCTTCGAAATTATGCTGTTGACTTTCCTTATTCACCTTAAATTTTGGTTGTAATCTTGCAAACTTAAACTTAATCCTTGCATTGAAAAACAGAAGAGCACTCATTTTACTTTTAAGTGCAAATGCAATTTCGCATTTTGCTCAAGGTATAAGCATGTTGGCTATTCCTTGGTATTTTGCTAAGGTACTTGGAGCTGCTTCAACTTTTGCAGTAATTTATTCCATTGCCACCTTTCTAACTTTGTTTTGGGGCTTGTATGCTGGCACTTTAATCGACCGTTTTCCAAGAAAAAACATTTTTTTAGGAATTTGTGCAGTGAGTGCCTTTGTTCTGTTAAGTATTTCATCTTATGGATACATTCAAGGAGAAGTCCCACTGGTATTGGTGGCCACAGTCTTTTGCTTCACCATTTTTAATTATAACATCCACTACCCTACGCTCTATGCTTTTGGACAAGAAATAACTGAAAAAGAAAACTACAGCAAGACCAATTCTTTATTAGAAGTGATGGGACAATCGGTGAATGTTCTATCAGGAGCGATGGCTGTTTTACTAATTGAAGGAATTTCTACATCTTTTTGGGGTTTTACGATTGAAATAGCTTCATGGCCCATTCAAAAAATCTTTCTTGCAGATGGGATTACTTACATTGTTGCAATGATTTTAATCTACTACATTCGGTACATTCCAACGGTAAAAAATATCATCTCTAAAGAAAAAATTAGTGTGAGGTTAAGAGAAGGAATTACCTATTTAAAACAAAGGCCACTACTTTTTTACTTTGGAAATGCCTCATATACTGTATTTATTTTCACCTTAATTTCCGTTCATTTACTATGGCCGGTTTACATTGAAAATCATTTATCAGAACTTGGAGATACCTATGCCATCACGAAGGTAAATTATGCGATAGGCGCATTATTTGCAGGATTCTTCATCAGTATAATTTTTAGAAAAGTCAACATTGTTGCTTCCATTATTAGTATGATGCTTCTTGCATTTTCTTGCTATGTGCTTCTCGCATTTAGCCAGTCTAAAATTCTATTATTTGTGTTTGCTCTCGGAATAGGACTTTCAAATGCAGGAATTCGAATTCAACGAGTTACCTTTTTATTTAACCATATACCCAACCACATTATTGGAAGAACCAACAGTGTTTTTCAAAGTATCAATATTTTGCTTCGATCACTATTTATTGGGTTGTTCTCCATTCCTTTTTTCGCAGAAGGATCAAATATTCTTTGGACTTTTGTAATTGCAGCATTTATGGTTTTAGTTTCGCTAATTCCATTAATTTATAAGTACAAAGCACTTAGAGACATTAAGAAAGAAACTTCTACTTCAGATTAATTTCCTCTTTATTGCCATCAAAAAAACGGTATTCTAGAAAATGGTACGCATCTGATTTGCGTATTTGAACCCATTTTTTATACTTTAGAAACCACTTACGTTGAATGGAGTAAAATCCTTTAGTTAGATAAGCTTCAATAAAAGGATGCGTGTTTAATGTGACGTTTTTGAGGTTAATTTGCTGAAAAATATAGCGCAAATTATTTTCAATTTCATCAATTAAAAGAATTGTTGCGTGTGTTTCGCCATCGCCACCACAGCAAGGACATTTTTCGGAAGTTTTAATTTCCATTTCAGGTCGCACACGCTGTCTCGTAATTTGAATTAAGCCAAATTTTGTTGGAGGAAGAACAGTATGTTTTGCTCGATCGTCCTTCATGAACTCCTTCATTTTCTCAAAAAGCAGTTCGCGATTGGTGCCGTCTTTCATGTCGATAAAATCAACAACGATGATTCCTCCCATGTCTCTCAACCTCAACTGGCGAGCAATTTCGGCTGCAGACTCAACATTTACATCTAGCGCATTTTTCTCTTGATCATCATTCGAACGACTGCGTTGTCCACTGTTTACGTCAATGACATGTAATGCCTCAGTGTGCTCAATAACTAAATAAGCACCCGATTTCATGGTTACCGTTTTTCCAAACAATGATTTAATCTGTTTTTCGATGCCGAAATGTTCAAAAATTGGTTCCTTTTTTCTGTAGCCTTTTACCATTTTCTCTTTTCCAGGTGCAATGGATGAAATGTAGGTTTTGAGTTCTTCTTTAGATTCAGGATTGTCAACATAAATATGATTAAAATCTTTATTCAACAAATCCCTAAGCATTGCAGAACTTCTACTGATTTCTCCAAGCACTTTAAAGGGCGGCTTTGAAGTTTGAATTTTCTTGAAACAAGTTTCCCATTTACTGATTAGCTCAGTTAAATCACTGTGCAAATCAGCTACTTTTTTGCTTTCGGCAACAGTTCTAACAATTACACCAAATCCTTCAGGACGAATACTCTGAATCAGGCGCTTTAAACGGTCTTTTTCTTCTTGATTTCTAATTTTCTGCGAAACAGAAATTCTGTTAGAAAATGGAACCAGCACCATATACCTTCCAGCAATCGAGATTTCACTACTCAATCGAGGGCCTTTAGTTGAAATCGGTTCTTTGGCAATTTGAACTAATGCAAATTGATTTGAATTCAATTGATCAGAAATTTTACCTTCTTTGTCAATCTCCGACTCAAATTTAAAGCCCTTTAGTGAAGAAGTCTTTTGCTTTTTTTGGATAACTTCTTGAACATACTTATTTAAAGACGAGAAATTCGGTCCTAAATCTAAGTAATGCAAAAAAGCATCTTTATTATAGCCAACATCAACAAATGCCGCGTTTAAACCCGGCATTACCTTTTTGACTCTGGCCAAATAAATATCCCCTACTGAAAAATTATTATTACTTTTTTCTTTATGTAACTCAATCAGTTGCTGATTCTCTAACAAGGCAATAACATCCTCGGAAGATTTTGAGTTAATTACAAGATCAACACTCATCCTTTTAGAATTGCGCATACCAACAAAAGAAACCCCATCACATAAACATGTGGGGATTCTTTGTAAAAAAAGTATAATGTAAGTAGAAAGCTAAAGCAAATTAGCGCTTATTTCTTTTTCTTGTGACGATTCTTGCGAAGTCTCTTTTTTCGCTTATGGGTCGCCATCTTATGTCTTTTTCTTTTTTTACCGCTTGGCATAACTTTACTTTATTTATATTATTCGTTTCCAATTTCCTTAATGTAGTCATCAACTTGCTTTTTTACAAGCGGATCTTTCACCAAAGATTTATATTTTTCTAATGTTTCTATTCCTTTTTTCTTGTCATCTTGACTTAGATAAATGTCTGTGAGATAGAGATAAGCCTCAGCATTTTCAGGGTCTATTAACAAAATTGTTTCAAAACGTTCAATCGCTTTTTCAAACTGTCCAGATTGAATTGCAAAGTAACCCAAATTTGTTAAAGCATTTATATTTTTTGGATCTTTATTTAAAACTTCTTGCAAAATACCTATCCCCTTCATTGGCATCTCTCCCAAAGCCTGCGAAGCTTCTACATAAACCACCCCTTTTGCTGTTTGAGCGTCTAGGTTTTCAGGATTTAAAGCCAATACTTCTTCGTATGAAGAAAGTGCTTTCAAAGCCATTGGTTTAGATTGATTTTTAGATAGGCGGAATGCTTTAAAATAGTTATCTCCTGCAAGCATCCAATTGGTTTCAGTGGCAACTAATTTAGCTTTCTCTTCTGTGTATTTTGCTACTAGAGGAGCAAATTTATTCTTTAAACTATACTCTATGAGCGAATCATATAAAACAAGCTTTGTCTCCAAATCTGAAACTTGTTCTGCTCTTTTTTCTAGAGATTCAATTAGCTCAGTTTGTTGAGCACTTAATTCCAACTCTTTCTCAGAGAGGTCAGAATGATCATGCCCCTCATGTTCGTCATGAGTTTCTTCAACTTTCGAAACCATCGTATCTTCAGCACTCCCTTCTTGGCGAGGAGCAAAGTAGAGAAGAATACCAACTAAAACTCCCGCTAAAATTAGCAGGAGTTGTAATTTGTTTTTTGATTTCATTAAAGCTTACGGTTTAACTTTAGCTTTCACTTTGTTTACAAAGCTTTTTGAAGGCTTGAAAGCAGGAATAAAATGCTCAGGAATAATCATTGTTGTATTTTTAGAGATGTTTCTTCCTGTTTTTTCTGCTCTTTTCTTTGTAATAAAGCTTCCGAAACCTCTTAAATAAACATTTTCATTTCCTTCTAATGAATTTCTTACAGTTCCCATGAACTCTTCTACAACAGTTAAAACTGCAGTTTTTTCAATTCCTGTGTTGTCTGAAATCTTTGTTACAATATCGGCTTTTGTCATTTTAGTTCTAAATTTGTATTTGGTTAAAAAAAATTTGATTGGCTGCAAATGTAATAATAATTATCATTTCCAAAAGACAGATAACCACCAACTTACTAAACTTTCGACGATTTGCATTATTTTATAGACAAGCCCTCATTCTTTGCAGTTAAGTTGTTGGCTTGGTTTGAAATAAATCAACGCCCCCTTTTATGGAGATCTACCAAAGAAGCTTATAAAATATGGTTATCCGAAATAATTCTGCAACAAACCAGAGTTGAGCAAGGTACCTCTTATTATGTAAAATTCATTTCAAATTACCCAAAACTGAAAGATCTTGCCTTGGCAGATGAAGAAACAGTATTAAAAGACTGGCAAGGTTTGGGATATTATTCAAGAGCAAGAAACCTCCATTTTACTGCCCGTTATATCTATGACAACCTCAATGGTGAGTTTCCAAAAGACTATACATCTATACTACAACTTAAAGGAATTGGCGAATATACTGCAGCAGCTATTGCTTCTTTCGCATTTGACTTGCCTCATGCGGTTGTTGATGGGAACGTGTATCGTGTATTAGCTAGAATTTTTGGAATTGAAACTGCAATTGATTCCTCCCAAGGAAAGAAAGAGTTTAAAGAATTAGCCAATCATTTATTGGATCAAAAAAATCCTGCACTATTTAATCAAAGTATCATGGAATTTGGAGCGCTTCATTGTGTTCCGAGCAAACCTGATTGCAATTCTTGTATTTTTCAGAAGGAATGTGTTGCTCATTTAACTAATCAAGTAAATAACTTTCCCGTTAAAGCAAAAAAAATAAAACAGCGAAAACGTCATTTTCATTATTTGATATTCGAAAACTCAACAGAATTAGTGGTTAAGAAACGAGTAGGAAAAGAAATTTGGCAAAATCTTTACGATTTTCCATTAATTGAAACTAAAAATGATGCTTCACTTAATGAATTGCTTTCTCATGAAGATTTTAAAAAAATACTGAAAGAGCAAGATTTCGCAATAACTGCTTCTTCAACTTGGAGAAAACACATATTAAGTCATCAAATCATTATGGCTAAATTTTACCATCTTCAATTAACTAAATTGGATTCCATTGAACTTGAGGCCAATCAAATTATTGCTAAAGAAACATTATCTACTTATCCCATTCCTAAATTAATTGAGAACTATCTCAAGGAAGAAACCAATTTACTATCTTTGTCTTAACTTATTAAAAACACTTTAACTATGGCAGGAGTAAACAAAGTAATTCTAGTTGGACATTTGAGCAAAGACCCTGAAGTCAGACACTTAGAAAGCGGTGCTGCAGTTGCAAATTTTTCAATGGCAACTACAGAATCTTACAAAGACAAAAATGGTAACCGCCAAGATCAAACTGAATGGCACAACATCGTTTTGTGGAGAGGACTTGCTGAAGTTGCTGAAAAATACCTCAAAAAAGGAAATTTAGTTTACATCGAAGGGAAATTAAAAACCAGAAGCTGGCAAGATAAAGAAGGAGCAACTCGATACACCACTGAAATTGTTGGAGATAATATGACAATGTTGGGAAGTAAAAGTGACAATTCTAGCGCTAGCTCACAAAATGATGTAGATCGTGAGAGCGACAAAAAAGAAGTGAGACAAAAAGTTGATTTGGAAGAAGAAAAGGAAGAAGATGATTTACCTTTCTAATAAACCTTATCATTCTACATTGAAAGTAATTCTAACTAAAGTTTTCCGTTTTGGATGATCCCTTTCAACAGGTTCCAATAATTACAATCTTAGAACAATTAGCTCCTGTAGCTGATTATTTTGGATTGATTTTATTGATTATACTTGTTTTGTCCTTGCTGCTATTGTCAGCACTTATTTCAGGTTCTGAAGTTGCTTATTTTTCGCTTTCTCCAAATGATAAAGAAGCTATAAAGCATATAAAAGATAAGAAAAACATCATTTTGGCCTCACTGCTTGAACGGCCAAAAAGATTATTAGCAACTATTCTTATCGCCAACAATTTTGTAAATGTTGCCATAGTCATTTTTTCGACCTACATCACCAATATTGTAATTGGTGATAATTTAAGCCCAACAGCAGAATTTATAATTCAAGTTGTATTAATTACATTTTTATTATTGCTCTTGGGTGAAGTTATTCCAAAAATTTATGCCAACAAGGATCCATTAAAACTTGCTAAGTTCGTTGCTTTTGGAATTTATTACTTGCGCTTTTTCTTAAGCCCTTTTAGTTCAATTCTTGTCAATTCAACCAATTTTATCGACAAGCGAATTAAGAAAAAAGGACATTCTATTTCAGTAGATGAACTATCAAAAGCACTAGAGTTAACAAGCGATGATAACGATAGAGATGACGAACAAAGAATTTTAGAAGGTATTGTAAAGTTTGGAAATACTGACGTGAAACAAGTTATGACCTCTAGAGTAGATGTTATTAGCATTGAAGAATCAATGACATACAAAGAGGTAATAGAACTGATTTTAGATTCTGGTTACTCTAGAATTCCCGTTCACAAAGAAAATTTTGATAGCATACTTGGTGTCTTATACATTAAAGACCTTTTACCACACTTACACAAAGATGATTTCAAATGGAAGTCAGTAATCCGAAAACCATTTTTTGTGCCTGAGAATAAAAAAATTGATGACTTATTAAGAGAGTTTCAATCTAAAAAAATACACCTTGCCATTGTTGTAGATGAATATGGCGGTAGTTCAGGAATTATTAGCTTAGAAGATATTCTTGAAGAAATTGTTGGTGAAATAAGTGACGAATTTGATGAAGACGACATTACTTATTCCAAGTTAGACGATTACACTTATGCTTTTGAAGGCAAAACACCACTTAACGACTTTTACCGAATTTTAAATATTGAGGGAACCGAGTTTGAAGCAAAAAAAGGAGATTCTGATACACTTGCAGGATTTGTACTAGAAATTTTTGGGAAAATCCCTCAGAAAAATGAGAAAATTAAATTCTTTGACTACCAAATTGTGATTGAGGCTGCCGATAAAAGGCGAGTTAAACGCGTGCTAATTAAGCTACCAAAAGATCAAGTAGATAAAGACAAGGATAAATGAAAAAAATAGGAATTTACACTTTACTTTTAGTTGGGCTTTTCAGTGCTTGTCATGAAGAACCTTACCCAAAACCTGTAGGTTACTATAGAATTGATTTTCCTGCAAAAGAATTTAGAGAAATTGACAGCATACCATTTCCTTTTACATTTCAGCTTCCACAATATGCCTTGGTAAATTTAAATCGAACCAAAGAAAATGAAAATTTCTTCAACATCGATTTTCCTAGATACAAAGCGAGAATTCATTTGAGTTATTCAAAAGTGGATGGGAAATTAAATGAGTTGCTTGAAAATTCTAGAACTTTGGTTTTTAAACACGTTATTAAAGCACAAGACATCAATGAAAGCCTTATTATTAATGAATCGGAAAGAGTTTTTGGAAATTATTATCAAATTGAAGGAAATTCAGCCTCAGGCTCTCAATTTTATTTAACTGATAGCACCAATCATTTTTTAAGAGGTGCTCTCTACTTTAACGTAAAGCCCAATTTTGATTCAATTGCACCAGTACAAGAGTTTATAAAAGCCGATATTGAGCAATTGATTGAAAGCTTTAAATGGGTAGAATCAAACTAGTCTGGAAAAAGTAAATCGCTGCAAAGCAAAAACGGTTGCTCCCAAAAGTAAAAAAGCACCCAATTGATGCAACAAGCCCAAACTTAAAGGTACTGCATAAATCACAGTAAGGATTCCAAGTAAAAACTGAAAACTAACCACTATTAATAAGGCATTAATCCCTTTTGATTGGCTAAGCTCTAATTTCAACTTTCTCGACTTGAAATAGATTAAAACTACTAAACCGATCACAGCATACGCCAAATATCGGTGAAAGAACTGCACTCCAGCAATGTTTTCAAAAAAGTTCATCCACAATGGAGTCATAGCAGTTACTGATTCAGGCATCCAACTATCTCCCATCAATGGCCAAGTATTGTAAATTTTTCCTGCATTCATTCCTGCAACATAGGCTCCCCATACAATTTGGACTAAAAGCACTAGCATAAATACTTTTAAATACCGCTTTATTGAGTTTAAATTTTTATTTGTTGAAAGCTGCTCATTTGGATAAAGTAGGCTCAAGGCCACCCAAAAAGTATAAGCAAATGTGAGAAAAGCTGTAGTGAGGTGCATTGCCAATCGATAGTGACTTACATCTGGGTCTTTTACCAAACCACTTTTCACCATGTACCATCCAAGAAACCCTTGAAAAGCACCCAAAATTAAAATCAAAATCAACTTTGGCATTAACGCTTTAGAAATTTTCTTTTTAAACAAAAACCATAAAAAAGGAATGATGAAGACTAGTCCTATTAATCTTCCAAACATTCTATGGAAGTACTCCCAAAAGAAAATACTTTTAAACTCATCAAGCGTGATATTGAAATTCACCAATTGATATTCCGGATATTGCTTGTATTTATCGAAAAGTTCATTCCAATCTGCGTCAGATGATGGAGGCACACTTCCCATAAAGAGGTTCCATTCTACCATGGACAAACCCGAATTGGTTAAGCGCGTAATACCGCCAATTGCAACCATTAAAAAAATTAAAACACAACCTGTAAGCAACCAATATGCTATACTTCGAGAGGAGTTTTTACCTTCCGGCATTTTTCAAGAGATTATACTATAAAAAGCTATTTATAGTCGTTTCAAAAAGTAAGTAAACAATTCTGGAAAGGAAAAGTTGAGTTTTTCTGAAACTGAATTTATTTTTTTTGGGTCTAGTTCTTTTTCTTTGCTTTTTCCTTCTGATTTCACTTCTTCTTTTGCTTCGGTAGGTACTTCTGAAATTTCAGCTTTGTATTGACCGTCGTGAATTTCGTTAATGAAGCTTTTGATATCCTTAGCACTCAAAACAGTTTGATCGAATTCAAAATTGGCAGTTCCTGCTTCATAGTTCACTTTGCTTTGCACTACTCCATCCATTGCTGCAACTTTATCTTCAATAAATTTGGCACATCCCATAGCACAAACCATTCCTTCAATTTTCATATTAACAGCTGACTTATTTTCAGCTAAAACATCTTTAGAGGAAGTTGAAGTGTTTGTAGTTTCTATTTCGATGGTTTTTGGTGCTTGATCACAAGCGTTGAAAACCGTAATTACGAAAAGGGCTAAGAAAACTCTAGTGGTGAATATTTGTTTCATGGCTTATTTAATCAAAAGGCTTAATAAATAATGAATTAAGAACCGTGTTTAAAGTGTAAACAAAAATACACAAGAATCAGTTCAATACAACTATTCGGATTTAATAAAAGTAATTTTGAGCCCTCAATTTTTAGTAGATGTTTGATTTAAACAAAGTAGCAACTCAGTGGCTTTTCTTAATTTTTCTAGCTTTCATATGGGGAAGCTCATTCATTTTGATGAAAAAAGGCTTGGTTTCTTACGATCCATATCAAGTTGCAGCTATGCGAATTTTTATTTCATTTTTATTTTTATCACCTGTAATCGTTAAAAATTTCAGAAAAATAAAGAAGAATCAATGGAATAATATCTTCTTAGCAGGCATTTTAGGAAGTGGATTACCAGCTTTTCTTTTTCCAATAGCTCAAACTAAAATTAATAGTTCAATGGCGGGAATGCTCAACTCTTTGGTTCCATTATTTGCTGTTGTGATAGGTATACTTTTCTTTAAAACAAAATATAGAAAATTGAAATTTATTGGAGTAGTAATTGGGTTGATTGGTGCTCTGGGATTGTTATATAGTGGTAATGGAGTTGAATTTTCCAGTCAAGATCTTTTGTATTCAGGTTTGGTTGTAATTGCGACGCTTTGCTATGCCACAAACATAAATTTTATCAAGAACTTTCTCTCTGAAATAAGCGCATTAAACATCACTGCTTTTGGGTTTTTATTGATTGGCCCTCCTGCGGGAATTTACTTATTTACCACCGACTTCATTGAAAAAACAACGCAGTCGGCAGAAGTTCAGTTGCACTTATTTTACATTGCACTTTTAGCCGTTTTCGGAACTGCACTTGCTGTGATTTTATTCAACATGCTCATAAAAAAAGTTTCGGCAGTTTTTGCTTCTTCGGTGACATATGTTATTCCTGTTTTTGCACTTTTTTGGGGGCTAATCGATGGGGAAAAAATACAGTTTAACCAATTAATTTTTATCAGCATCATCTTAATTGGGGTATACATTGTCAATAGAGACAACCGTTTAGAGCGTAAAGAGGCGATTGAAGAAGAAAAATTAAAAAAGGCAGTAAATCCTGTTGCTTGAATGAAAGGCTTTTATTAAATTTGCCCTCCATTTTTGGAAATAAATAAAACCCTTAAAGCATGTATGCAATTGTAGAAATAGCAGGGCAACAATACAAGGTTCAAAAAGATCAACAATTATTTGTTCACCGACTTGAAGGAAAAGAAGGATCAAAAGTTTCTTTTGACAATGTTCTTTTAACCGCAAACGGAGATAAAATAGATGTTGGCGCCCCAGCTATCAAAGGTGTTTCGGTTTCAGCGAAAATCATTGAACACCTTAAAGGCGACAAAGTGATCGTCTTTAAAAAGAAACGAAGAAAAGGCTATAAAGTAAAAAATGGCCACCGTCAGCAATTTAGTAAAATTCAGATTGAAGCAATCGGTGCTTCAGCTCCAAAAGCTGCTTCTACTGAAAAAGCTAAAGAAGTTGAAAAACCAAAAGCAGAAGCTCCAAAGGCAGAAGCAAAAGCTGAGACAAAAAAACCAGCAACTGAAGCTAAAAAGACACCTGCAAAAGAGGTAAAAAAACCAACTAAAGCAGCAACTGAAAGCAAAAAAGAGCCGGTAAAAAAAGCAGCTGCTAAGCCTAAGGCTGCAGCTAAAAAAGAAACAAAAAAAGAAGATTAATTTATTGATCTTTAAGTTATAAAAGTTAAAATAGATAAATCATGGCACATAAAAAAGGAGCCGGTAGTTCTAAAAACGGTAGAGATTCGGAAAGTAAACGCCTAGGCGTTAAGATTTTTGGTGGACAGCAAGCAATTGCAGGAAACATCATTATCCGTCAGAGAGGAACAAAACACCATCCGGGAGAAAATGTTGGTATTGGAAAAGACCACACCCTTTATGCTCTTAGTGATGGGATCGTTACTTTTCAAGTGAAAGGAAATAAAAAATCTTTCGTTCACGTTAAGCAACAAGCCGAAGCTTAATTAATAGCATTAGAATACGAAAAAACCTCTCCGCATAATAGCAGAGAGGTTTTTTCGTTTCCCGTTTTTTGAAATTTCAGGATTAATCATTTTTTTCTAAAGTCTAAGCTCTAAAGTCTAATTTTTCTTCTCGTTTTTAGTTTCTTTTTTCAAGTTTTTTATTCCCAGCATGCCTTTCAGCATCTCTATTCGATTTCTTAATCAAGTTTTTCTCAAAAGCTGTTTCTAAATTCACTCCAGTTTGATTGGCTAAACAAATCAATACGAAAAGTACATCGGCTAATTCATCGCCCAAATCTTTATCCTTGTCGCTTTCCTTTTCAGATTGTTCTCCATAACGACGGGCAATAATTCTCGCAACCTCCCCTACTTCCTCGGTTAGTTGAGCCATGTTGGTTAATTCGTTAAAATAGCGAACTCCGAATTTTTTGATCCATTGATCAACTTGATCTTGCGCTTCTTTAATGCTCATTATTCTCGATTTTTGGTATCAATTAAAATTGTAACAGGTCCGTCGTTTATAGAACTCACTTGCATATCGGCACCAAAAATACCTGATTCAACTTGAATAGTAGATTGAAAACGCAAGTGTTCTATAAATTCCAAATAGTGCTTTTCGGCAATATCAGGCTTAGCCGCTTGTATAAATGATGGTCGATTGCCTTTTTTAGTTTTTGCGTGCAATGTAAACTGACTTATCACCAATATTTTCCCTTGAAGTTCAGTTACCGAGTGATTCATCTGCCCATTTTCATCATTAAAAATGCGCAAGTTGAGCACTTTTTTGGATAACCATTCTATGTCTTCTTCAGTATCTTCAGCCTCAATGCCCAAATAAATTAATAACCCAGATTCAATTGCTCCAACACAAGAATTGTCAACTTCTACTTTTGCAGCTTTTACTCGCTGAATGACTGCTCTCATAATTCAATCATTTTTTAATATCCTTTTTGACGGTAATTTTCAGCTTCATCTTCCTCATACATTGAAAGGTAATTGAGGTACCTGCTTTTTGCAATCTTCCCTTCTTCAACCGCAATTTTAACTGCACAATTTGGCTCATTTATGTGAACACAATTATTGAATTTACAATCATTTAGGTGTTTTCTCATTTCAGGAAAATAATGTGATAAATGTTCTTTTTCCAATTCTACATTTCCGAATCCTTTAATTCCAGGGGTGTCAATAATTTTTCCTCCAAAATGCAAATCAAACATCTCTGCAAAAGTGGTTGTATGTCTTCCACTTTGATGAGCCGATGAAATACTATTGACCTTGAGGTTTAAACGAGAATCTAATTGATTGATAAGTGTACTTTTACCGACTCCAGAATGTCCTGAAACAATCGATGTTTTGTCCTTCATCCTATCTTTCAAGACGTCTAATCCTATTTTCTTTTCTGCACTAATTTCCAACTGATTGTATCCTGCTAAATCATAAACCTCTTTCCATCGACTCAACTCTTTTTGGTCTTTTTCAGCATCCAATAAATCAATTTTGTTATAAACCAAAACCACTGGAATTCTGTATGCTTCAGCACCAACTAAAAAGCGATCTACAAAGCCCATAAACGTTTTAGGATCTTTTAATGTAATCAATAAAAAAAGCTGATCAATATTGGCAGCAATGATTTGAACTTGTTTAGAAAGGTTGATGGAGCGGCGAATGATGTAGTTTTTTCTTGAATGAATGGATTGAATAAGTGCCTCTTCTCCTTCCATATGAAAAGTTACTCGATCGCCAACCGCTATTGGATTTGTGCTTTTGAGGCCTTCCATTCTAATTTTTCCTTTCAATCGAGCATTGATTCGCTTCTTCGAATCAGATTCAATTTCATACCAACTACCTGTCGACTTAACTACAACTCCTTCCAAACCACTACTTTTTTAGATGTTTAAAATTAGTAAATTCGTCTTGCAAAAACAGTATAGAAGATGTCAATAGTTGTAGAAAATGTAAGTAAGCTTTATGGAACTCAAAAAGCGCTCGATAAAGTGACTTTTAAAGTAAAACCAGGAGAAATTGTTGGTTTTTTGGGACCAAATGGGGCGGGAAAATCAACGATGATGAAAATTATTACGGGATTTATTCCAGCAAATGAAGGAAGAGTTGAAGTATGTGGAGAAGACGTAGCTTCAAAACCTTTAAAAGTGAAGGAGAAAATTGGCTATTTAGCAGAGCAAAATCCCTTGTATTATGAAATGTATGTTCGAGAATACTTATTTTTCTTAGCAGGGATTTTTAAGTTGAAAAACAGCAAAGCCAGAGTAGACGAAATGATTGAAATGGTTGGCCTGGGTTTGGAACAAAATAAAAAAATTGGAGCACTTTCTAAAGGATTTAAGCAACGGGTTGGCTTGGCTCAAGCGCTACTTCACGACCCAGAAGTGTTGATTTTGGATGAACCAACCACAGGTTTAGATCCCAATCAAATTGAGGAAATTAGAACTCTTATTAAAAAAGTAGGCGCTCAAAAAACGGTAATGCTTTCTACTCACATTATGCAGGAAGTTGAGGCCATTTGCGATCGAATTATCATTATCAACCACGGAAAAATTGTTGCCAATGAAAGTCCTTCAATTTTAAAAACCGCAAGTGCCAACAACATTGTATTGAGTGTTGAATTCAATGAGGAACAAGCTCCCAAAAGTTTAAAATCCATCTCGGGCGTATTGCAAGTAAGGAAAAAGCCCAATGCAAACCTCTGGCTATTTGAGGTTGAAAATCACCAAGTAAGGAAAAATATTTTCCAGTTTGCTTTAGACAATGAAGTAATGATCGTAAGCATTAACGAAGAAAAAGAAAGCTTAGAAGAGGTGTTTAAGAAGCTGACAATGAGTAAATAAAATCCCAATCTACTTTCAAGTGTTTATAAGTCAATTACTAAGTAATCAAGTAAGGCTAAAAATTTATAAATTTAGCTCACTAGCTTATTAAAAAAATAGCCTCATGAAAAAAATAATGACAATACTTGGAATAGCCATATTGGCATTGACTTTATCCTTCACCTCTGCCAATAAAAAAATTGTAGTAATTGATGCAGGGCATGGTGGAAAAGATTACGGTTTAAATAAAGACGGTGTGTCTGAAAAAGAAATTGCAATGAACATTGCAAATAAAATAAAAACACTAAACACCAACTCAGACTTAGAAATTATTTTAACGAGAGACACAGATAAATTTTTAACTCTAGAGGACAGAGTAGCATTTATCAACTCCCTTAACCCTGATGCAGTAATTTCACTTCATGTAAATTCAGCTCCAATTAAAACGAAGAGTGGTTTTGGATTTTTTGTTTGTAATGAGAATGAAGTTAAAATTCAGTCCAATGCTCTTGCAAGTAAAATTCAGAAAGCATTTCAACAGAAATATACAAGCAATGAAGTTGCTTATAGAAATATATTTCTACTCAAGAATGTAAATAGCCCTGCAACTTTAATTGAATTGGGATATTTGAGTAATGAAAATGATCGAAAATTATTACTAAGTGAAAAAGGTCAGTCCGAAATAGCAGCAATTTTGTATAAAGCACTAAAATAAGCATTTTGAGAAAGCGAGCTTTTAAAAGCTTAATCTAAAAAAATGACTTTTCATTTTAGTATAAAAAAACAATTAAGATTTATTAGCTAAAATCTCAAATTAGCTTCTTGTAAGTCAGTTCGATAAAGCTTATTTTAGTGCTTATTTTAATTGATACTAAAATGAAAAAGTACATCCTACTAATCACCCTGCCATTCATTATATCTAGTTGTGCCATAATTGCTCCTGGAGAAGTTGGTGTTAAACAACGGTTTGGAAAATTCAGGGGAGAAACCATCACTTCTGGAATGATTGTTTTTAATCCCTTTGCCACAAAAGTGATCAAAACCTCGGTATTGACACAAAACCTCATGCTTGAATTACAACTACCAAGTAAAGAAGGCTTAAGTGTCACTTCTTCAATTTCTATTCTGTATCAAATAGAGAGAGATAAATACAAAGAATTATTGACTAATTATGGTATTGATTACGAGCCAGTTATAACTGCTATTTTCAGATCTGCAGCTTCTGATGTATGCGCAAAATACTTTGCAAAGGACATGCATTCAGGAAAACGAGCTGATATTGAACAAAGTATTAAAGAAAAAATGCTATCAAATCTTGCAGGAAGTGGAATAATAATTAGTGCTGTACTTATGAAAAGCATTTCGCTACCTGAAGGCTTAGCAAAATCGATAGAAGAAAAACTTCAAGCCGAACAAAATGCTATGCGCATGGAGTTTATTCTTCAACAAGAAAAATTAGAAGCTGAAAGAAAAATCATTCAAGCTAAAGGATCAAGAGATGCTCAATTAATTCAGGCAGAAGGTCTCACTGAGCCAATTATTAAAATGAAATCAATTGAAGCTTTTGAAAAACTTAGCAACTCTCCCAACACAAAAATCATTTTCACTGATGGAAAACTACCGTACTTAATAGAATAAAATATTAAAAGCAATGCTCAACCCATACATGTAAAATAATTGTAGGTAGCTTAGTAATTGATAAAAAATTTAAGGAAATAGGTTTAAAATCATAAAAAAAATATTTTTCAACTTCTCATCAGCATACTGTAAATGAATCTAAATTTGCAGGGTGAAAATTATTTTTAAAGTAACAAGCCTCTTTTTAATTGCAATTGTTTGTTGCTTATCCTCAGTTAATTTAAGGGGGTCTCAAACGAATGCAAAACCCATTGATTTCTTCTATTCTGATGCTAATAGTAATTCATTAGAAAGTTTAAATTCTCTCGTATGGCAAGTTCCTAAAATCGAGAATTCCCTTAATAACAGTTACAATTTTCTCTCATCAGTCTTTAAAAAGAACCACAATAAAAATGGATTATCTAGTTTGCATTTAGAGCCATTTTACAAAAATGCAATTTTTCAATACCTTTTCTTCTCGAAAAACTTTAACGTTCAAAAGCAGAATACAGAACTGCTATTTCCATTTCACATTTTCTGGTAGTCAATTTTCTGTCATAGCCTAAGCGCAAATTGACCTTTCTAATTAAAGGTTTGCAAGTCTGCAATACCTTATCATTCTACAAAACCTACCAAAAAATAAAAAAATGGATCAAGGAAGTACCATCATTGGGCTGATCATTCTAGCCCTTTGTATTATTCCTTTTATAATCATAAGAAGGAATAAAATTAAAAGAGAGAGATTAATGTTAAAGTCACTCACAGACTTAGCAAACCTACATAATTGCAAAATAAATGAACACGAGCTTTGTGGAGACTATGCAATTGGAATTGATAAGTTAAAAAACTATTTATTTTTCTATAAAAAAATGAAGGATAAAGAAACAACTCAATTCATTAATCTTGAAAGCATAAATAGTTGTAAAATTCTCAATTCAAGTAGAACTATTAAGAACAAGCAAGAAAAGTACCATGTAATTGATCGACTAAGTTTGTCATTAAAACCAAATTTAGAACATAAAAAGGAACAAATACTTGAATTTTTCAACTCAGATTACAATTCACAAACCTATGGAGAACTTCAATCAATCGAAAAGTGGCTAAAACTAGTCAACTTACAATTGAAATTAAAGAGCTAGATTTATAAGTCTAATCCCTATGAAATTTTCATAGGGATTAGTTTTTTGAAAACTATAAGTCCTTTTAATAGATTGCTAGATTAAAAATTAATTAAGACTCAAGTGTTATTATTTAGTATTAAAAAGTACATTTGCCCTCTCAAAAAAGTGGATTAATTTGGCTGCTTGCAACCACTTGAAAAAATGCTAAAATGTTGATTTTCTCGTTGCTTACAGCCATTTTTTTTACAAGTATTAATATTAAAATATAATAAATGGCTTACCTATTTACCTCAGAATCAGTATCAGAAGGACATCCTGATAAAGTTGCCGATCAAATCTCTGATGCACTCATTGACAATTTCTTAGCTTTCGATAAAGAATCAAAAGTTGCTTGTGAAACTCTTGTAACTACAGGTCAAGTTGTATTAGCAGGAGAAGTAAAGTCTAAAGCATATTTAGATGTGCAAGTGATTGCAAGGGAAGTAATCAATAAAATTGGTTACAACAAAAGCGAATACATGTTTGATGGAAATAGCTGTGGTGTATTTTCTGCTATTCATGAGCAATCGCCTGATATTAACCAAGGAGTTGAGCGTGCAAATAAAGAAGAACAAGGTGCTGGAGACCAGGGAATGATGTTTGGCTATGCTACCAACGAAACGGAAAGCTATATGCCGCTTCCTTTAGAAATCTCTCACCTACTTTTAAAAGAGTTGGCAGCATTAAGAAGAGAAAACAAGGAAATAACTTACTTGCGTCCAGATTCAAAATCTCAAGTAACCATTGAATACGACGACAATAATCAACCAGTTAGAATTGATACCATTGTTGTTTCAACTCAACACGATGATTTTGATACAGAAGCTATTATGTTGGCAAAAATTAAAAAAGACGTAATAGAAATTTTAATTCCAAGAGTAAAAGCTTTGCTTCCTGAATCAACTCAAAAGCTTTTCAACAGTCAAATCACTTACCACATCAACCCAACTGGCATATTCGTAATTGGTGGACCACACGGTGATACTGGATTAACTGGAAGAAAGATCATAGTTGATACTTATGGTGGAAAAGGAGCTCACGGTGGTGGTGCTTTTTCAGGGAAAGATCCAAGTAAAGTTGATCGATCTGCTGCCTATGCAACAAGACATATTGCAAAAAATTTAGTTGCTGCAGGAGTTGCTGACGAAGTATTGGTTCAAGTTGCATATGCAATTGGAGTTGCAAAACCAATGGGACTTTATGTAAATACATACGGAACTGCTAAAGTTGATTTAAACGACGGTGAAATTGCAAAAAAATTGTCTGAAATCTTTGACATGCGACCATATGCTATTGAAACTCGATTCAACCTTCGTTCACCAATTTATTCTGAAACTGCTGCTTACGGTCACATGGGTAGAAAGTGTGAAGAAGTAGAAAAGACTTTCAAATCTCCTGATGGAGAAAGTAAAACTTTAAAAGTTAAATTATTCCCTTGGGAAGAATTGAACTATGTAGATAAAGTCAAAAAAAGCTTTTCACTTTAAAAGCCAAATAGATATATAAAAAAGCCGCTGAAACAGCGGCTTTTTTTTTATGTTGTACCTTAGGAAATATTGTTGCGACAATAAATAAAAAGGTGTAATGGTATAAGCCTCAATTTAATAATTAGCACTACCTCTTAGCGTACTTAGCGTATTCTCTGCGAGCTTTGCGTGAAATTTTCTTTTTTCTCGCAAAGGAGCGCAAAGTTTTTTTTTCGCAAAGACCGCGAAGTAATATCAACGGCATTAAAATACTACTTTGGCATTATTTTTTTCTAAAAAACAATTGAATTGGAACTCCTGTGAGTTCAAATTTTTCACGCAAACGATTTTCTACAAATCGCTTGTAGGCTTCTTTAACATATTGTGGATGATTGCAGTAAAATACAAAAGTTGGCTTATAGGTTGGCAACATAGTTACAAATTTCACCTTTATAAACTTCCCTTTTATTGATGGAGGAGGCGATGACTCGATGATAGGAAGCATCACTTTGTTTAATAAATTGGTAGGAATTTTTTTAGTTCTATTCTCAAAAACCTTAACAGCAGTTTTTAATACATCGTGTATTCTTTGTTTTTCTATAACCGAAGTGAAAATAATGGGTACATCTGTAAAAGGAGCAATTTTTCTAGTGATTTGCTCCTTAAATTCTTTCATGGTATTTGAAGATTTACTTTCAATCAAATCCCATTTGTTCACCATGATTACAATGCCCTTTTTATTTCTAAGTGCCAATGTGAAAATATTCATGTCCTGTGCCATCATGCCTTCGTTGGCCTCAATTAAAATCACACAGACATCTGAGTTTTCTATTGCTCGAATAGAACGCATTACTGAATAAAACTCAACATCTTCATCAACTTTCGACTTTTTTCTAAGTCCAGCAGTGTCGGTTAATATAAAATCAAATCCAAAGGCTGTATACCTAGTTCCAACTGCATCTCTTGTTGTACCAGCAATCGGGGTTACTATATTTCGTTCTTGACCAATCAAGGTGTTTACAAAAGATGATTTACCCACATTTGGCCGACCGACAATTGCAATCCTAGGAATATCAGATGGTTCTTCATCTTCTTCAAAAGGTAAATCTTCCACCAATTTGTCCAACAATTCACCTGTCCCACTTCCATTAATACTAGAAAGTGTAAAAATCTCTTCCCCTAAACCCAAGGAGTAAAATTGATAAGCATCAGCAATTCGCTCATGGTTATCCACTTTATTGGCGACGATAAAAATTTTCTTTTTGGATTTACGTAGCATACTCGCTACAGCTAAATCTAAATCAGTGATTCCCACGATTACATCAAGAACAAAAACAATCAAATTCGCTTCTTCGATGGCAATTTCTACTTGTTTTCTAATCTCATCTTCGAAAACATCTTCAGAACCTCTGACATAACCTCCTGTGTCAATCAAGGTAAATTCCTTTCCTGCCCAGTTGCCTTTCCCGTATTGACGATCTCTTGTAACACCACTTTGCTCATCAACAATGGCTTTTCGGCTCTCTGTTAAACGATTAAATAAAGTTGATTTTCCGACGTTAGGTCTCCCTACTATTGCGATAATATTTGCCATAATTTTTATAAATAACCAAAACGTTTCAATTGACTTTCATCGTTTCTCCAATCCTTGTTCACTTTTACAAAAAGCTCTAAAAATAATTGCTTTTCAAAAAAAGCTTCTAAATCCTTGCGGGCATCTGTTCCCACTTTTTTCAATTTATTTCCACCCTTGCCAATCAAAATAGCCTTTTGGCTTTCTCTTGCCGTATAAATTATGGCTCTAATTTTTATGATTGATTCACTTTCCTTAAAAGTATCTACATAAACCTCAATAGAATAAGGTATTTCTTGACCAAAATTCATCAGTATTTTTTCTCTAATCTTTTCTTCAACAAAAAAGCGCTCTGACTTATCAGTCAAAGTATCTTTTGGATAATAAGGTGGGCTTTCAGGAAGTAAATCAATCAAATACTTTTGTAACATCTCAATATTAAAGCCGTGTAAAGCCGAAATTGGGAGAACAATCGCTTTAGGATAAATTGCTTTCCAATGATTTATTTCACTTTCCAACTGCTCTTGATTGCTCAAATCAATTTTGTTAATCAACAATAAAACAGGTAATTCAGTATTGCTTAGAAAATCATTTAACTTTTTATCTTTTAACTCTTTCTGACCACTTTCCAACATCAATAAAACAATGTCTGCGTCTTGTAAAGAAGCATAGACAAATTTCATCATGCCCTCTTGCATTTTATAGGCTGGATCAATAATTCCGGGAGTATCAGAATAGATAATTTGATAATCAGGCTGGTTTACAATTCCCAGAATTCGATGACGAGTTGTTTGAGCTTTAGGTGTAATAATAGAAAGCCGTTCGCCAACCAAATGATTCATGAGCGTTGATTTACCCACATTGGGATGCCCAATGATATTTACAAAGCCTGCTTTATGTGGATTACTCATGTTATTTATCAAAAAAATTGAACCGGAAGAGAAAGATCGAATTGTAACTTGTATTCGATATATTGATTAAAAAAAGCTTTCTGTCGTTAATTGATTATTTTATTAAGCGTTTCACTCGGTCGCATCACCTTCACTAAAACATCCTGATTTGGACGATAGTATCCTTTCATGTCAACTGCTTGCCCTTGAACTTCAATTAACTCATTTACTATTTTTAGCTCATTTTGTTTTAAATCATTAAAAAGAGCAGTAAAGTATTTTTTTAATTCCTCATCTTCATTTTGCTCACTCAAAGCTTCAGCCCAATAAAGAGCTAAATAAAAATGACTGCCACGATTATCAATTTCCTTCACTTTTCGTGAAGGAGATTTTTCATTCATGAGAACTTTCTCAGTCGCTTTATCAAGGCAATCTGCTAAAATTAATGCTTGATTATTATCAAACTTTTCACCTAAATGCTCTAAAGAAACCGCCAATGCTAAAAACTCTCCCAAAGAATCCCATCGCAAATGATTTTCTTCAATCAGTTGTTGAACATGTTTTGGAGCAGAACCGCCAGCTCCGGTTTCAAACAGACCTCCCCCTTTCATCAAAGGCACAATCGACAACATTTTAGCTGAAGTTCCCAATTCCAAAATTGGAAATAAATCTGTCAAGTAATCGCGTAAAACATTTCCTGTAACAGAAATGGTATTTTCTCCATTTTTCACTCTTTTCAATGTGTATAAACACGCTTCTTTAGGAGCCAATATTTTAATATCTAAGCCTTTTGTATCAACTTCAGCCAAATACTTTTCGACTTTCAAAATCAATTGAGCATCATGCGCTCTGTTTTTGTCTAACCAAAAAACTGTAGGCCAAGAAGTTGCTCTAGCTCTGTCAATTGCCAACTTCACCCAATTTCGAATTGGAGCATCTTTTACTTGACACATTCTCCAAATATCTCCTTGTTCAACCTGGTGCTCCATTAAAACATCTCCAGATGAAGCAAGTACTTTGACAGTTCCGTTTTTCTGAATTTCGAAAGTTTTATCGTGCGAGCCGTATTCCTCTGCTTTTTGAGCCATTAGTCCAACATTGGGAACAGTTCCCATTGTTCTTGGATCAAAAGCACCATTTTCTCTACAAAAATCAATTGTGGCTTCATAAATTCCTGCATAACTGCTATCTGGAATAATTGCTTTGGTATCTTGAGCCTTTCCTTCTGCATTCCACATCTTTCCTGAAGTTCGAATCATTGCGGGCATAGAAGCATCAACAATTACATCACTAGGAACATGAAGATTAGTAATTCCATGATCGGAATCAACCATTGCCAAAGCAGGTCCTTCAGCAATTGCTTTTTCTATAGAAGTTATGATTTTTTTCTTTTCAGCATCAGACAATTGATTGATTTGTTGCATCAGCTTACCCAGTCCATCATTTGGATTCACACCAATTTTTTCAAAAGTTGATTGGTATTCCTCAAATACATCCTTAAAAAAAACTCGAACAACTTGACCAAAAATAATTGGATCAGAAACTTTCATCATGGTAGCTTTCAAGTGAACTGAAAACAAGACTCCTTGTGCTTTTGCAGCTTCTTTTTCTTTTTCAAGAAACTCTACCAATGCTTTTTTGCTCATGAAAGTGGCATCAATCACCTCACCTTCTAGAAGAGCCAATTTATCTTTCAAAACTTGCTTAGTTCCGTCTGAAGCATGTAACTCAATGGATACTGTTTCTGGTTTAGTGATAGTTTTTGATAGCTCATTGGAAAAGAAATCATTTCCTTTCATGCTTGCTACATGAGTTTTAGAATCTTTTGACCATTCTCCCATGCTATGTGGATAGTTTCTTGCAAATTCCTTAACTGCTTTTGGAGCTCTTCGATCTGAGTTCCCTTCTCTTAAAACCGGATTTACAGCACTTCCCTTTATCTTATCGTATTTGGCCTTAATAGCTTGCTCTTCTTTATTTTTTGGATTATTAGGATAATTTGGAATTGAAAATCCTTGATTTTGTAATTCAGAAATAGCTTCTGCCAACTGTGGCATTGAAGCACTTATGTTTGGCAATTTTATAATGTTTACTTTCGGGTCATCTGTGAATTTGGCTAATTCTTCTAGCGCATTTTTTACTTTTTGACTATCGTTTAAGTATTCAGAAAAGTTAGCTAAAATCCTTCCAGCCAAAGAAATATCTTTTGTTTCAACACTTATTCCTGCGGCTTTGATAAAACGCTGAACAATTGGTAAAAAAGAATAAGTTGCTATAGCTGGTGCTTCGTCTGTTAGGGTATAATAAATAGTCGATTTCATTGATAATATAATTTTTTACAAAGCAAGATTTACGCTTAATCAGTTAAAAATTAAGGATTGCAAAGTTAGCCTTAATTAAGCTCAAAAAAAAGTCAAAAAAAATGGAGAAATCTTGCGATATCTCCATTTTCAACTAACAGAAAGAAAGAATATTATTTTACTAATACGCTCTCTCAGAAACTAATTCTCCATTGGTATCCCACATTTTCCAAACACCAATTCTAGCACCTTTGTTGTAATGCAATTCATATCTTAAATTGCCTTCATTGTCCCAGATTTTCCATTCCCCATTTTTCTCTCCTAAGTAATAGGCTGCATCAGTAACTTTTTTACCGTTTTCATTCCACCTAATCCAAGACCCATGCTTTTCACCATCTTTATACATTCCAATTTCTTGCTGACTTCCATTTGGATAATAAAAAACTGCTTGTCCGTTTAAAACTCCATTTACTAAAGTATATGTTGCTTCAACCTTTCCATTTGCATGATAAGTAGAATACTCTCCTTTTACTAGTTCATTGTTTGAGGTGTAAAACTGTCCGTTTTCGAACACCAATCCATCTTGCGCTTTAATACTTCCGACAAAGAATACTGCCATCAATATCACTAATCCAACTTTTCTCATAACTTTAAATTTAATTTTGAATAACACAAAGGTAATAAAAAATTAACGATTTGATAACATTGAAAGCTAGATCATAGTAAAACTTAACATTGAAGACATCTTATTCGTTGGAAATCAATAAAATAATGAAAAGTGAATTATTTAGAAGAGAGCTGAAATTGTAGTTGACTTTCAGTTTGACTAGTCAAATCAATCACAACTGTTTTGTCAACATGAGAAATGTGACTGATTTTAAGTTCTTGTTCAGAAACAGGTAGTTGATCAATTACAAATGAACCTTCAAAGTCAGTATAAACTTCTTGATTAGTGCTTGAAATTTTAATTTGTGCACCAATTAATGGTTCTCCAAAGCGATCTGTAATTTTTCCTTTCAACTCAGTTGTTTTAGAACCCCCGCCTGCTAGGGCTTCTGCGCAAACAATAAAACTTAAAAGAATAAAAGAAAGTAGGTATTTTCTCATACGCCAAAAGTAATATGCTAGTCTAGACCATACATTTATAATAAATTATCAAACCATTATTTTGACGTTAATTCTATGTTAAGTCAAAATGATGAGAATTGATTTTTCCAAAGCATAGCACTTTGCTTAACTTGGTCGCAAATTAATTTTTAAACTATGTATCTAAAACTTATTACCTCAACCATCATCCTTACAGCACTTAGCGCTTGCGATTCTAAATCAAATCAAACGAATGAAAGTGACAGTTCAAAAGAAATTGAAACTAAAATGACAGAAATAACAAACGACCCACACAGTTTTGCTCGTCCTGAGCAAGCAGTTGTAAAACACCTGAACTGGAACGCTAAAATTGATTTTGAAAATAAGTTAATCGAAGCAACTGCAACCTACTCAATTGATAATAAAGAAGGTGTTGATACCATCTATTTAGATAGTAAAGATTTAATCATCAAAGAGATAAATCGAGATGATTCAGATAGTACATTGAATTATAAAAGTGAAAGCTTTAATAATTATTTGGGAACTAAACTCTCAATTCCAATAAGCCCACAAACAAAACAAATTAGCATCAAATACAAAACTTCAGAAGGTGCCGATGCATTGCAATTTTTAGACCCTCAACAAACTGCAGGCAAAAAACATCCATTCTTGTTTACTCAATCGCAAGCCATTTTAGCACGCTCTTGGATTCCATGTCAGGACAGTCCGGGAATCCGTTTTACTTACGAAGCGACAGTGCAAGTTCCTAAAGGAATGATGGCGCTAATGAGTGCCGAAAACCCAACATCAACAAATGAAGATGGAGTGTATTCTTTCGAAATGAAGCAAGCCATTCCTTC